>BFBZ01000004.1_pt43 | contig 31570 bp, 35 predicted proteins | sample 1888401 | NCBI WGS metagenome assembly BFBZ01 (sample SAMD00112614, study PRJDB3348) | symbiont metagenome | host: Chara braunii
CCTACTGCACTATCGCGTTCCGATATGCCTGCAGGTAACCTTGGGCGGCGAGATTGGCATCCCACAACTCCGCGAATTCCTCGAGCTCGCGGGTCAGAGCCGGCTGGCAGATCATATTGCCGGACGAATCCTGGCGGCGGCTCCACTGCTCAACGCCAACGTAGTCATTTCGGAAGTAGAACGGCCACAATTTCGCACCCTCTCCTTCTCGCACGACTTCAAAAAGCATTTCCGGGTCGCGCATGAGGTCGCCGTTCTGGACTCCGTAGTGCGCAACCGAGATGACAGGTTCACCCGACGGTCCGGATTCGGGGAGGGTCTCGACGACAAGCCTCATCCACGGCGCGTTTTCGATTGCGATGTGAGGCCGCTTGCCGAGTCCGCCCGTGGCCTCGATGAGATGCAGAATCGTCTTCATTTCCGTGGCTCTCCTGATCTTGGTTCGGTAAAGCCCAAGATGCGCCGTGCACGCGCGTGGGTCCGCCAATACTGGCGTGCGGCCTTGAGCTGGCTCTTGTCAAGCGATCCGTCGGCGTTCACCGGTACGCACGGCCGCTGCTCGTGAACGCGAGCATCGACCTCGCAGAACTGCTTTCCATCGCTCGCAATTCGGGCGGAATCGTATTCTCCACCGGCATCGTGTTGCGCGACGAAGACACATCCTTTTGCCCCCAGTTCCCGCAACGCCGGTGCGTTTCCGTAGTTGGCTTCATGGTCCACCAGGAAAGCGACACCGACGGGTAGAGGCTCCCAGTAGGGTTCCTCGCCGAAACCAACTTCTTCGAAAGCGGCACGATCCGCCTCGCGACATAGCACTTGAGAATAGGCTCGGTCACCCATCGTCGTATCCTCCAGAAGGAAAGCCCCGGCCGGAGCCAGGGCGAGTTGAAAACTAACGTTGTATTTGGGGCTCAAGCGTCAGGGTCAAAGACGCTCGCCGGAGTGCGGTCGAAAGAAGCTTCAAGTGATCCAAAGTCAGCGGTTGGAGTGTACGTGCTTCCCGCAGAAAGATGCCGAGTACCGCAATCCTGCAACCGCCATCGTCAACCTGAAGACATGTGGCAATGGATCGCGATCACGAATCGCACGATCGCATCCACAGCCATGCAGGAGCCACATTCCTGAAAGAATGCGCACTCGGAACTGCTCGCCGCAGAATAAAGGAAGCTTCCGCGAGAGCGCAATTTACTTCGCCCACGGATCGAGCAGCTTCACTTTGGCATCCTGAACATCCGATGCGTTGCGCGTAACAAACGTGAGTTCATGGACGACGGCAGTAGCCGCAAGAAGCGTATCAACGACGGGTCTCGGCCGCTGCGCAGATAGTTCTCCCCACAACCGGGCTGTGCGGCCGTCGATGCCGATGATGCGGTCGGCAAAGCCGAGTTCCAGGCCGTCCACCCAAGCGCCGATTTTCTTCGCCGCGCCAGGATCCGAGCGCGCCTTTAGCGCCACACCTTTCCGTAGCTCGCCGAGCGTGAGAACGCTGACGTAAAGGGCGGACGCCTCGGCTGTGGAAAGAAACTCGAGTACACGCTTGTCGGCATTCTTCTTCCGTGTTTCCGAGAGAACGTTCGTGTCAAGAAGGTATTGCAGCTTCGCGCTCACAGCTTGACTTTTCGCCCTTTATCACGTTCACGCGGCACTTCGAAGCTGTCCACCTTCGGGCCCCCAACAAGATAGTCCTTCAGATTGGGCTTGTGGGCGGTCAGGGAGCGATACTCGTCTATCGAGAGAACGACAGCCCTTTCGGCACCGTGTTTCGTAATAAACTGCGGGCCTTTTGAATGGGCTTCCTCAATGACCTCGCTCAAACGTGTTTTTGCTTCCTGTACTTGCCAGACGGCCATGGACCACAGATCCTTTCAACCATAATTATAGACGGTCTGGTCAGAACATATTTGGTGAGGCCGTGACGGTCGAGTGATCACGGATTCTTCGTGTGGCTCTGGAAGACGGAGGGTTGACGATCATGTTCGTCAGGATAATTGTCTTCATGCTTTTGCTTGACCGCCGACGGTTCAGACCCTCGTCTGTTTTTGGGACTACGAAGAGCCTGGATTCTGAATTGTGGCTCACCAAGGTGCGCTTCCGTCCTCTGGCAATCACCGACAATGTCGGTATCTCCGGAGCGGATTCGAAATCCTCGCGTATCAGGTCAGTTGTTCGGCCTGACGCCCGAAGATATTGCTGTCTCTTATACACATCTAGATGTGTATAAGAGACAGATACTATCCCGCTCGCCGCACGAAAAACGCGTTGCGTTGAGCCGCGATCCCGGTCCAGGTACCCAGTCCGCCATTCCGATGCTGGTCAATCCAGCGCCTGGTGTAGTTCTGGAGACCTTCAAGCCAGAACCGGGGATCTTCGGACTCGATCTGCTTCCGCTCCTCCGCCGTAAAAGCCAGAGAACCTGCGTGCCGTTCGCGCGACCTCGCGATGTATTCCTGAAGTTCTCCGGTCGCACGCGCCAGAGGTAGGTATAACCAGGGTGGCGTCAGTACAAACGCGAGTTTGTCAGCGATGCACAATTCAGAAATCGGGAGACCGCGAGACCGCGCGAAGCATCGTGAATGGCTCGCGCAGAACTCTCCCCAGGGCGGACCAAATAGCCAGGTCATGATTCTCGCACCTAGTTCCACGTGGGCTTCGCTCTCGACGCTCTCCATGGCGGGCAATCCCCAGTAGCCGAGATCATGCACGATGAAGGCACACCATAGGCGGAGGTCCCTTGGGAATCCATAGAGTTTCCACCATGCCAGTGCTACTGACACTGGGTGGAGGAATAGATTATGCACCCCAAACAGAATGCTCTTTGTTCCCACACGCATACTTGCCTCCTTCTGCCCGTCTCGCCAGACCGTGACCATTTACCTGCGGCTCGCTCAGCGCTTACCATTCGAGCCTTCAAGCCGAAGGACCACGACTTGCTCACGGGTCGACGTGGAACCCTCCCCGAAGAGTGAGGCCTCACGGGACTCTGTTGTGGTCTCTGGCTCACGGCGAAGCGGTGCGAGGCGATTGAAGACATGGACCAGCAGTGGCGTCCCTGTGAGCGCGCCACACAGGCTGCCGAGCTCGTTTGCACGGAAGTAGCTGCTGAAGATCACCAGCAAGAAGACAAACAAGCAAAATACGAGTCCTGCATTCTTGATTCGTTCCATCGTTTCCTCCCTGAGTACGGACAGGCTGCCATGAGGCAGCCATCAAGATCCAACGGCAACGCTGGCGTCCGCATCAACCGGGGCCGCAACATCTGGCTCGATCTGCACAGGTCGCGGAGCGGCCAGATAGTGCTGATGCGTACAGCCGATGCAATTTGCGCCTGTCACCGCTGCGCGAACAACCTTCACAAAAGCGGCCGGAACATCGAGCCGCTCTCCGGCTCTGTTGAAGAATTCCGGCAAGATCTCGCACGGCTGATTGCCACTTTTGGTGAGGTCCAGCGGCAAATACCCTTGTCGGCCCCGGAATAACACACTGCTCTCCATTTGGCCGCGGCGCCCGTTGGCTCCTTCAACCGCTTCGTAGCGAATCACGAGTACGTCATAGGTGTTGCGAATGCGGAACACCTCCACGCTCACGAAAGCTGTGCCGATGACCACCGCATGACGGCCGTTCGTCGCAACCGAGTCGATCGGCTGGAGCCAAGGGAGGCTCCCGCCATGCTCGTCACAGAAAGTGACGTACCGTCCGAGATCCTTGACCGCGCCACCCGATTCAATGGCGCGTAGGACCGGTCGCTTCGTCAGTGCTTGGTACTGAAGCGATACCTCCGGCTGGCAGAGAACTCCAACCTCCTGAAGTTTTCGTTCGATCCGTCGTCTTTCCCCAGGTGCTGCGATACTTGGCGGCCTCCTGGCATCCACCGAGTGAAGTCCGTCCGACCCCGGCTTCGGCATGTACGACCCTCCTTTCGCTTTTCGAGCACACGTAATCAAGCAGAACAGCGCAGGCTAAGAGACCTGCCAGTTGCAGCAACAGTTCGAATATCCAAACGCTCGCAGGTTCGTTGGCGGTCGCGGTCGCAACAGCGATTGCCAAGCACAATCCAGCGATAACAGATGGATCTCGCATGGCACCCCGCGCGCTCGTCGCGACCGACCATTTCTTAGGCTCCATGACTGCGCCTTTCGGGAACTGGCCTGCCAACGGCCGCCCGAATCATCTCGCGCGTGCAGCCTGCCCAACAGCAGTACTTGCGCGGCTCTTCGATCGAGATCGCGAGGTTATCCCCGCTCTTGTCATGCCCGTTGGCAGCACACGAAGGGCAGCGTGCGACCCAGTTCCGTCCCACCTGCCGCTTCACTTGCACGTAGTCAAGAATCCGGAACTCTCCCGACTTGTGCTCGAAGTATTTCGGACTTTCCGGCCGTTGCGCTCGATCCGCAAATGTCTGAGGGATCGCCTTGCCATCGATCACTGAGAGGAGATGTTCCTCCTTGACCTTTGGCAGAGTCGCGAGGTAAGCGAGTTGGCGGTTCAGGTCATAGTCGGCGCCATAGAACCAATAGCGCCAGCCGCGGCTTTCGCGAGCGCCCCAGTGCACACCGAGTGGCGCCCGAATCGCGTTTCCGAATTCGCTGCGGCGCAACCGGTCCTGCTTCGGAAAGATCTCGACGCCATCGGCCAGGCCCGCGCCTTTCACTTGGACCGAAAGCTGCGCGGCGACATGGTAGATGTACAAACGCGCCTGGAAGGCAAGCACAGGTTGCTCAAAGAACATCCATAGGTGCCCCCCACGCTTCGATTTCTCCAGTGCGGCGGCGATCCCGTCGCTCTGCAGGTGTCGCTGGAGTTTGATTAGGTCGTCGAGCGCCGTCTTATAGTCGGCGTCGATCGCCATCCATTTGCAGCGCTGGGTCGAGGGATTGATGGCATAGAGCCCAATCGTTATCTCCCCAGCGAGGTGTCGCCGGACCATCTCGCCCGTAAGCTCCAGCGGATGCTCCGGTGTGCCAGATTTTGGACGGTAGTAGTAGTGGCGGCCGCTTTCGGGATGCGGCCGCTGTGATTGGATCGTGTACGCCCTCCGGTTCACGAATAAGCGGCTGAACTCCCGTGCCATCTCCAGAGTCGCGGCTAGCCGATGTTCCATGGCTTCATCCGTTCCTAGTCGTCTATACACCGAAGCCTTCGCGCAAAGCAAAAGTCTCAGTTCAGCCTCGTGCGCAACTGTCGCGGATTCTGCGCAAGTGCCTTCAGCCCATAGGCTTGCGCCATTTGCTCGAACTCGTCTTCCCGGTAGCCGCCGTACCGGCCGGTCTCGCCCGGGTCCACCATAAAGAAGGACCTTGAGGACCGGTCGTAGATGTGAAACATCCCCGATTCCGGCTGGCCAGGAACCATCAGAAACAGCAGGGCGCCTTGGGAATAGTCAACCCATCGCTTCAGATTCGCTTCCGCCCATCGGGCGAACTCAAGAATGAGCCGGTCCTCGTCGAGCCGGTGGAGGCCCAGCGTTTTCGCGTCATCGTCCCGTAGAGACAGGACTTTCTTTACAAGCAGACCGTTCGTGGTCATTCAGTCGCTCCTTTTTTTCGTTGTTGAAGGTTTGTATGTGGCTTCCGGATTTAAGTGCCGGAGTGGTCAGATCAGAGGCGTGTCCAGACGGTGGGCGGCCTATATATAAGGAAGGATAATCAGACGGCGCGGCTTCCCGCCAACGCTACCGGTCGGCGCTTCGAAGGTTGTGAAGAGCTGTTTGGATTGCTGGCAGGTCCTCGTCGCCTAGCGAACTCAAGCCGGAAAACTGGAATGCTCCGTTAGCGGCCTGGTTAATGACGTCGGCAAGGGACCGCCGTGTTGCCGTGGATACCCGGCTCGCTTCCCGTAGTAGAGAGCCACGTGCCTCAGCGAGAGCACCCGAAACTGGGGCTGCGCCTGATGGCGCAGCGTGTCCTCCACTTCCCGAGTTGCGGCCCGAATCAGTACCGCGCTCGGCCTCGAGCACGTCGATCATCCGGCGGAGTGTTGCACGATCCGGGATATCGTCGATGGAATCGCTGGCAAGATTCAACTCCCGGCAAAGTTCGGCGTACCGCGTCGCACCAACTTTGGTCATCGCCTGCTTGAGCCGCTGTACTCCGCGTCCGGTGTCCTGGAGCTTCTCGAGGACGCTGGTCAGCTTTGCCATGTCCCGAATTTGCCCCACCTCGTCCACTTTCGCAATGGATCGAGTCACGCACCGTGAAAGACTGAACCCAACCGCCTGAGTGAGGCTTTTTGCCTGTTCGAGGACTTCGGTCCGATAGAAGCCGTTCCGAGAGTATCGCGGAGCCCTACCGTTAGCTTCGTGGCGTGGACCGTTGGCTTGTCGTGGCTCGGTCCGGTTTCGGGTGCGAGCCTTGCTCGGCAGTGCCCAGTCCGGCAAGCGAGGCTTCTCGATCGGTTGCCTTCGGTCATCGAGGTCCACCCATTGCCCGTCGAGGTCGTAGAGATACCGTCCGAGGCCGAAGCAGGAACAGGCACGCTTAAATGCCTGCGCCTCAGCGGCAGTTCCCCCATTCTCGTTATCCGCCCATTCCTCGCCGAGTCCCGCGTGTGTGCCCAGGTTATATATGGTCAGCCGGCACGTCACGACGATCTTCGCGGTGATCGTGCGTTCGGTTGCCCCGCGCTCCTTCCTTTCGAAGTTCTGCACCATTTGAACGCTGTAATCTCGGGTCCATCCCGCTGGTCCGAACACCGAATTGAGACGGTCGGTGTACGCCCGTGGGTCCGCGTATGCGAGCATCTGGCCGCGGTTCCGCGGACCATTGCGTCCGTTGACCTTGGTTGTGTTTGTCACGCGCCACTTGATCTCGTCCAACTCGAACGGTTCCTCCAACGCAGCAAGTGTCTGCTGAATCCGTTCGGTTGTTAACGTCACCAGCGATGCCGATTGCTGTTGCTCTTGGGCGGTTCCAGCGACTGCTGGACCATGCCCGTTTGAGGTTACTGTTGATTGCATCTTGTCTCCTTTCGTGACTCGTTCTTGAACTTCCCAAACACCTTCCTCCGGCTAATCTGTGAACATGCTCATGAGTTTCACTTGTCCGAACACGGTCATGATTGCTTCTCATGACCCTCCGCAGCCCCCGGTGTCGCCAGCGTCAGGTGTTTTGCCGGCTAAACCTCTCGGTGGAGGCGAAATTCTCCTCTCGCCGTGCAATTGCATCCGCCTAGAATCTTGGATCGACGCCGCGCGGAGAACTTCAACAAAGCGAGCCAATCTACGCCCGGAGGATTCACTAGAGCTGCACAGCCGGTAACGTGCACCGAGTTAGCTAGCGGCAACTTCCCGGGTCGCCGAAGAATCAAGCCTTACGTCCCCCATCAATTGAATGGCATAATATCTGGTCGGCAATATTTGCTTGTGGCTCGGCATGGGACAATTCGTACACCAATTCAAGGACTACGAGCAGTACGATGACGCGGAGTGTTACCGCAAAAGCGTGCCCGCAAATCTGTCGAGTGCACTTGCCGAACTCCTGGTGTCGGCGTGCGGCCCCGACGGGGAGTCAGCGACGGCCACGACAATGAGCAGAGTCGCGAACGACCTCCTCACGATGGCAGGAAAGAGGCCGACCACCAACTGGGATACCGCGTCGCTGAAAGCAGAGATCCGCTCCGCCTACCACATTCTTGAGGAATCGGGCTTCGACAAGTTCATGGACGCCACCCTCAACGCGGTCCAGCGCCTCTCCAAAACCCATCCCAGCGCCCAGCCGGCACTCCTCGATAAGATCAACGACACGTTGCTTACCGCAAACTTGGGATACACAGTACGAACAGTCGACGGCACCGACCGCCTCGCATGGGAGGCCCGCGCGGAGGCAGCAGCAGGGGTCGTGTCGCTCAATGTAACGGCCGCTGCCGTCGCTGACACGTCCAAGGAAGCGTTCGAACACTTGGAGCAGGCGAAAACCCACCTGCTCAACCCGGCCAGTTCGCGCTCCCGTAAGGACGCGGTGCGCGACGCGATGTCCGCGATGGAGTCAATGGTCAAAAAGCTCGCGGGGGAAAACGACTACGACGATGCGTGCAAGAAGCTACGGGATGAGAAAGTGTGGGGTATCGACCAAATCATCAAGGAGGCCCAGTCCGTCTGGGGCTTCCTGCACAAGCACCACCCAGACGTCCGACACGGGCAGGCGAACGGCACGGACATAACACTAGAAGAAGCAATCTACTGGATCGAGCGCATCACCACATTCGTGCGATATATGGCATCCCGGCGGCGCGTGCTAGGACGATAACCGTGATGACCGACACGTGGTGGGTGAAACAAGGACAACTTGATCCGGACCAGAAAAAGGTCTTCACGCTCTCGATAGCGGACGATCACCTCGTGAAGGGACCGCCCGGATCTGGGAAGACGAACCTGCTCCTCTTGCGGGGGAAGCAGCTGATCGGTTCCAACATTCCCGACCTCGTCGTAGTCGTGCACACGCGCACCTTGCAGGAGTTCATCAGGTCCGGCGCGCCCAAGTACGGCATTCCGGCGGGAAAGATCGTCACGTTCCGCAGGTTCGCGACGGACCTCCTGTACCGTGTGGGCGCGGGCATCGCACTACCCTCTGACTTCGATACGTCCCGCGAAGTCCTGGTCGACGCCCTTCAAGCACAGATAGCAGCGAAACGCATTCAGCAGGAGTACGCGTGCGTCCTGCTCGATGAAGCGCAGGATTTCCTCCCCGGAGAGATCGACGTGATGCGCGTACTGGGCGAACGTTTCTTCGGCGTTGCCGACTCGCGCCAGAAGATCTACAAAGGACAGGATTCCATCAAGCAGCTGGAGAACGCAATCAACACTGTTACGCTTCCATTCCACTACCGGAATGGTCAACAGATCTGCATCATCGCGGACGGATTGGCCAAGGTCCCTATAACGCCGACGCTCCTGGCTACATCCAAGTACCCGGAGCACAAGCTGCCGTCTAGCGTTGAGCCCATGCGTCTCCCCACACTGGATGAGCAATGCGACGAACTCCTCGCGCGGCTTGATACCCAGCGCAAGGCGTACCCCGACGACTTCATTGGCGTCGCGTGCCCGCGAAGCGAGGACCTCGCCGTCGTCGTCGATCGCCTCCGGAATTCAGTTTTCGCGGGCGAACTCGTGGTGCAGACGTCCGACGATGGGTACGAAGCGTTCGATCAGCACCGCCACATCTGCATGTGCAGGCTGCACAGCGCCAAGGGGCTGGAGTTTCGCGCATTTCATATCCTGGCCGCGGAGGGACTGAAGAAGTTTCCCATGCAACGCGAGCTAACGTTCATGGGCGTTACGCGCGCCAAGACAAGCTTGTGCATCTATCATTCGGACGACCTCCCGTCGTACCTTGAAGGAGCGCTTTCGAAACTTAACCCCAATGCACCAGTGGTGGGCATTGACGCGCTGCTCGACGATGATGAGGAGGATGACAAATAATGTGGGCACTCCCCGCTGACCGAAAACTCCTCCTTGACCTGTTCGGTCGACAATCCCTCCCGCAGGGTGCGGGCATCGCCGATCCGAGGCAGTCGCAGCTCCTCGAGACACGCGAAGAGCTCGTGCTCCTATGGGCAAGCGAGCCACCGACCTCACTACAAGGCGAACACCTGCCGGATGCAATCATGGTCCGCTCGCATCAGACGCGGGAATTCATCGCGTGGATCACGACCATTGCGGGCGGTTACAGACCCTTCACGGCGTTTGTCAGGATCATCGACTTGGAAAGTGCGCAGCACGTGCTCGAACCCCGCACGCCCAGCCTAGGCAAGTTCGAGAGTGCTGTCGCGGGGCTTATCATCGCCGAGGCGCTTACCCTTTCCGGAGCGCAACGATCAGTCGCCGCGCTTTCGCTCCTTCCTTGTGCAAGCACGTATTCCTATTCGTTCGCTCGGGGCCTCTCGCTCGGCTACGTGCAGAACGGAGGTGACCCCATCGCCGCGCCGTTTGGCTTAGCCAGGAAGCTCACCAGGCAGCCAGGTCGGCGGTTGGCAGACGATGTGCTCTCTACCTCGCTCAAGATCCTCGCCAGCCTAGCGGCCGATAGCGCGATCCTTGACCGATCCGGCCGCGTCCCACCATTTATCTGGGAAACCTGCCGAGAGCTGCAGTCCCAACAGGAAGTGAGCCGCAGTTGGGGACTGCTCACAGACTCCGGAGTTCTACCGCAACAGCTCTTTGACGAGTTGCGCGGACCTCGCGAGCAGCGCGTCCGGGCCTTCGAACGAATCCTTCGGAGCCCGCACCGATTGGATGCGTTGACATCGTCATTCTTGGCCGGACTGCTTGTGGACCAGATCGGCCCGGGCAGCTTCGAGCATGTTGACTTGCTGTTGCCGTACCTGGATCAGTACCCGACAGCACTGCTTTGGTACGGGCTGTGCGCCGGGCTTCATCCCGACTCCGAGGTTCAGCAGGTGGGGAACTGTCTCGGTCGGCTCCTTGTACGCGATCTCCTGGCTCCTGATCCAATACTCTCGCGCCCGAAGTACGATATCGCCCTCGGTGAACTTGAGGTACATCTTGACCGCGAGGAACCCCTGGAGTTCAGAACAGCCAGTCAGAATCATATCGCCGTAGAGTTGCTCCCCGGCGTGCCCGCTTACATGAAATGGCCTATCCCAACAGACTCCGCTTCGACTCCATCGCGAGGAACATCTGGAACTGGACGTCAAAGTGAACTGCCATTGCAGTCAGCTATCGGCCAACCAACTGGGAGCGTCGGCCACTCGCCGATAGAGCGCCAATCTGCCATTAGAGATCTAGAGAGGGCGGTGGAACGGGTTAAGCTGATTCTCCGGGAGCCGCCTGAGAACCCCGCTGCCATAGACAAAGTGGGGAGCAATAAACGACGCAAGAAACCCTGAGTGACACCGAAATTCTCCCGGCTGTCTTGGTGTCAAACGAGAGCCACTTTTTCTCTCGATGTAGCCCTCACGTCGATCCACTTTGTCGACCGAAGCACTCAACCCCTTCCCTGAGGTTTGCGTGACGTTGGCCGTTTCCTCACACCATTCCTTCCCCAACTCATCTCAAATTCGCGATGTTGTCGTTCCGTTACACAGCTCTGCTGACCGTAGAACTACAAACTCATCAGCGACCACCGCAAACTGTAGGTAGTCAACTCCCAACTCCTTCTGATTCAGATGGATGTGCTACTTCGCAGGAAGGCGCGGGGAACTCGTCGGGAAGCCGTCAGGAAGTCTTCGCGATCATTTCAAGGACGAGGAGCCGCCCAAGATCGCGCGCAATGGCGTGGAACGTGTGCGCCGGCTGTCGAAGACTTTCGCATCCAGACCGTACTGAAGGACGTCACTGAGGACGCCGAAATGAATGCTTCGCGGGAATCGCTGGAAGAAACCCGAGACGTAGCCCAGCAGTTCGTAGGAAGGAACAACGTATAGGAAGAGGGAAAGGTGACGTTCACTCTCCAGTCGCTCGCGGATCTGGAAATAGCGCTCCGCCGCTTTCGGATGTCTTTCGTACTCAATGGCAAAAGTGCACTCGCCAGAGTGAGTATCGACGGTGACGACTGCGTCGTAGTCCTTCGCATAGCCGAAGCCGGTCAGTTCGTTGAGGCAAACGATTTCCAACTCCGAGCGCCAACGCACCAGATCCCCGGTGCGCAGTAACGCCAAGTGTAGTTCGTTGAGGTCGAGCGAGTGTAGAACGACCGAATCCTCGAGTTGCTTGAACGCTTTCGATGCAACCAGTGCAGCGCCGTCGCCCTTGCCAGAAAGGTACCCTGCCCCAGCCGGACTGATGGCGTAAACCCATTCTCGCCGGCCGTGCCGAACATCGAGCCGTGTGATCAGACCATGCCGCACGAGGCGCAGCACGCGCCAATTGAAGATTCGACGGCGGCGCTCGCCGGTTTTGAGTTGCAGAAACTGCCAAAGCTGGTTGTGAGCGATGTGCCGGGAGCGCAGAACCAGCTCCAGGAGCAACCCGTCCTGGGATGAGCTAACGTCGATCGATCCTTTTACGTAGCCCATTTCAGACCGCCGATGGAATCCACTTCGCCAGCCATGGCCGGCCAGGGAGCGGCTCAAGAAACAGGTTGCCGCGTGTGGAACGAATCCATCCGAACGCAGGTACGACGAGCATTACTTCCTGAAGTGCGCCACATTCACTGAACGATATCGCTGTAGCGTCCGGCGAGAGCCATGAGTCGGTAGCGACAACAGCACCGATGTCGGCGGATTTCAGAACCGCGAGGTAGGCGTGCGGTTGCTCCGGACTGCCGAGCTTTTGCTTGAACAGAACCTTCGGAATGCCATTCCAGGTACACAGAGGCTCGCAATCAAAGACCCTCCCAAGAATTTCCTCCGGACAATCGGGGCGACAACCGCTCGCTCCGTTGAACCGAATGAAGCCGTAAAGGCGTGGCCGATTGCGCAGTTTGCCACCACTGAGAACACCCGTGGTGTTGTAATAGGCACATCGCCTCGATTCGAAAGCGGGCATCCCAGCGTCGTTGCGTCTGACTCGACGAGACCAGATACTCCCGAGGCCAAGTACGGAGATCAGCATTGCGCCGCCGAGGCTCCTGTCTTGAGCCGCTCGTTCTCCGCGCGGACGGCCTGTAAAGTTTCTTCCAGTCTCTTGATCCGGTCCACCAGCGTCGCTACTTGCGCCGCATTCTCGCCGCCTCGGCCGGCCTGGTTCGACCGGCCAATCTTCCGTGTGGCCTCATCAACCCGTGCCGATAGGTCGGTAACCATCGCCGCCTTCTGCTCCAGATCCTGACGCAGGCGTTTATTCTCAGCCGTCAAGTTCAATGCTTCGACGCGCATTCCTTCGATCTGGTGCCGCAACTCACCGGCTTCTGCGGCATCCGGAGTGGAAGACCCGTTGGCTCCGGCTTCGATCACGCGGTTGCATTTTTCGATGTGTGCATTGTGTTTCGTCGTAGCGGCGGTCGCATTGTCCTTCCAGTAGTCCGCGTAGTTCAGCGCGTCGCCCGTTCGTTGGGCCAACTGAAAGAGGCGTTCGGCGTGATTCCAGCGCTGCCATACAATCACGATCACCGCGTAGATCAGCACCAGAGAGAGCGCAGCGGTGTACACGAAGTACTTGTTGGCGACGGAATTCTCAAGAAAGATGGTTCGTCGTTGCTCCCACTTCATGCCCCAGTCGACGTTCGCGGGGTTCAACGAATGGAACAAAGCGTCATACCAGGTCATCTGTTGGCCGCGATAGCCGCCCTGGGCCGCTAACGGCGAATATTGTGCGGCGGGCACCGGGTGCCGCGCGTCCGTTGCCGGTCGCGCGGACTGCTTCGACTGACTTGTGACCGGAGGATTGGCGCTGACAGGTGCGGGCGCTCTATTGGATGGCGTTTGCGGCACCTGGCCGTGCGTGATCGCATGACCGATGAGGACTGCGAGAGCGATTCGCCGTATTGATCTGTCCATCTTGTTTACCTCCTTCCGTGCATCCGGCGGCCAAACGAAGCGGCCAATCCCGGATCCTTAAAACGCAGATTTGCCCCGGAAACATCCGCGCGGGAGTGTCGTAGGCGGGGCGCCAGTTCCAAATCGAAACCAGGCAAGGTAACGTCCGGTGGCGTTCGGACGTGCAGGTGCCTGTGCAGGGTACCTTCGGTGTCATCCGTCATGAGGATCTGCATCTGGCCTTTGGGCAGGTTCTTCACGCGTTCGTCCTGAGCACGGTATTCGCGTTCCTCGCGCTCGGAACCGCTGAGTCCGCGCTCAAAACGCTCCCAGCCAAAGACCTGTTCACGTACGAGAGATACCGTCCTCTTCGTCACTGTGTGTTCCGCGGAGGCTCGAATGAAGAATCGCGCTGTCTCTTCGTCCTGAGTCCGCATGGCGATCTTCGTGTTTGGCGCACTCGTTACATCGGCCTGGAATCCCTTGCCCACCTGCAGCAGCTGCGGCAAGCTCTGCATGGAGAACAAGAACGCCGTGTTCGTGCCGCGCGCCGTCTGAAGGATTTGCGCAAAGTTCCGGTATCCGAAGGGCGCGAACTCGTCCAGAACCACGCTCAAGATCGGCCGGTTCTTCCGCTTCCGCTCCTGTTCGCTCTCGTACCGCTTGCCGACCACGAGTTGCAGGTTCTGCAACAACATCTTCCCGAGCGCCCGCACTGGCTCGGTGTTCTTGTTGATGTTGAGCGTTACAAAGAGGATCAGTTCCTGGTCGATGACGTCATCAATGGACAGAAGATCCTCGTACGGGCCAGTAATGACCGACAGCTCATCGTCGAGGAACGTCATGCATTCGTTCAGCAAGCCTTGGATTTTGGGCACGCGCTCGCGGTCGTTGAAGGACTCGACGAGATTCCGGACGGACATTTCGAAGTTCAGGCTGCGCTGCATGGAAACGCCAGAGTTGGTCTGCATGTGGCGGCGGGCCTTCTCAATCTGTTCCCGGAGAACCTCCTCATCCAATGCCATGACGATGACGTCGTAGAAGTTGAACGCCATCCCTGTGTAGTGAAGAATGCGGACGATATCCGCCAGGTAGTTCAGTTGGTGTTTGGCAAAGAATTCGTCGTGCAGGTTGAACGATCCGAAGACCATGTTCACCTGCGCCATGTAGTTCTCATCCGTCGTATGGAATGGGTTGTACAAACAGGAAAGGTCCGGACGAGCCGGATTGATCAAACGCAGATCGGCGAGCCGGCCGGCCCGATTGATGTGTGGCAGAAGCTCATAAAAGAAGTCCAGGTCACCTTTCCCGTCGAAGATCACCATAGGGATCTTGTGGCGATCGTCCGGAGGCCCGATCCGCCGGCTTAGATCCTGAGTGATGATGTTCTTGAGCAGAGTGGTCTTGCCGCTTCCGGTCATTCCTACTACAATGCCTTGCATGACGCGAACTTTGTCGGGCCAGAGCCAAGGCTCTCCGTGGACGTCGTAGCCGAGAACAACGGCATCTTGCGCCCACGCCGTTTGAACGTGCTTCCCGTCGACTGTCGGGCTGACTACGAGAGGTGGGTAGCGGCGCTGGTTCTCCTTCCACTCGCGGCGCTTCAACATGACAAGGGCGAAAATGCCAGGGACGCCCAGAGTGAGGAGCATGTAGATCAAGGACTCGGCCATCTGAAGGTCCGTGAAGTGATAGGCTCTCTTCCCTACAAACCAGCCCGCAAACAGGACCACGCCGGCGAGTAGCACGCAAACGAAGACCGGCGAAGCAGAGAGCGACTGGCGGTAGCGGGAAGGGTCGTCTCCAAAGGAGTCGCGAATCATAGTGTGTTCACCTCTGGGAAATGGCAAGAGATCCGGCGGAAACCGGCAAGTTTCGGATTCAGGAACGTAGCCAAGTCGCCAGGAACAACTCGCATCCGGCAAGGACCGCAACTGAGAGTGTGGCCTTCACTCGACTTCTCACGGTGGCGAGGGCCTGGCTGCGAGTTTCTGTACACGCTTCCCGGATGCTCCAAAGCGCGCGGCAGGTCGAAAACAACAATCCAGCCACGACGGTCAAAAGTAACGTGACCTCAAAGCGAGGACGTTGATACCACGGAGGGAGGACGATCAGCGTAAGACCCGTTTCCTCTCGGTTCGACACCGGAATGCGATACAGCCAGTAAACGAAGCAGAACTCGACAACAAAGAGTAGCGCGACCGTTGCGTAGATGCTAACCGCTTCACCTCGTCGGAGAATCGAGATTACCGTTGACCTCGACGGGAGCTTCATGGCGTCACCTCTACCCTCGGCGCCGACAGATTGAAAAACAGCACCGCGGCAACAACCAGGAGAAGTAGCGTGCCGAAGATGATCGTTTCCATCTTGGGCCTCCGGGTTTTACTCGGCTCGAACGGATTGCGGCATTCGAGCAGCAGGTTGAACAAACGATTTGTGATGCCCAGATCCTGGCGTTTACTCATAGCGTTTTCAAATGCCGTCAGAACGCGTGAAGGTGTTGCTCGCTTCTCGGCAAGCACTGCTGGACACACGGGCAACCGATGCCGGCTAGCCGCCAAGATCTCCTCAGCAGTTTTGAACCCTTGCGGTGTCATGCTCACAGCACCAACAGAGCGGTGACCAAGCCTTTGCCGTCCGCCGGGAAAACCAAACGCACTACTGTTCGATTTCCCGGCTGAACGGGAGCGGGCAGTTCGAACGCGGTGACGCCGTGCGCGGCTTGACCCGGGGCAACAATGGCGGCCTGGAATTCGTTGTGCTGGACAGGCACGGGAATCTCACCCTTCCACTTGAGATCGAAGTTCTCCGCGAGTTGGCTGTTGGCAAGCGGAATCAGGGATTGGGGCGCTCGTGGCGAGTTCAACGTAAAGACTTCTGGAGGACCGGGCAGGTAGATGGTCCTGCTTCCATTCACGATCGCGTACCGCAGATAGACGCGGCCGCCCTTGCGGTAGACGTCCTGCAAAATGATCTGCACCTTCGCGGTACCTGAAGTGTTGCCGAGCACTCGGATGGGGGCACTCTCCATCAACATCGAAGAAGGAACAGCGGGCTCGGGCGGAAGCGCTTGTGGAGCCTGAGTTTCTTTGGGCACTACGGGCGCGGGCTGATCGATGGCGAAGTGCATCTGTTCGACGGACACCGCTGGAACGAGCTCGTAGCTGAGACGTCCCGATGCCGTCCAGATGAACAGATTGGTGGCCGCTTCCGGCTCCAAGGGTTGGACGAATACCTTGTTCTCGCGCCACTCAATCTTAAAGGATGAGCTTCCCGCGGCAACCTGAACCACAGGCTCGTTGAGTTCTATTACGCTCAGGTGATTTTGCGCCGTACCGAGGCGTGTGATGTAGGTGCGATCGTTTTTCTGCGTTTCTATCCGCTGCCCAGCCACCGGCAGCACCGCGAGAATCGCGATGAGGCATATGCGCTTCATTGGCAAACTCCTTCCGAGAGTCAGAAGCCTCGAAGGAGGCCTGGTCGCCCAGACCCCCTTGTCGGCATTACGTATCCAACTTCGGCTTCGGAACTTTGGGCTTCTGTTTCGAGGAGGGAAGCTCCAATTTCCCATCCCGGACTTCCACCCGTCCGGACTCGAACGCAACGGGGTAGATCCGCTGCGGGCGGCCGTGATCGTAGAACAGGTCTCCATCCCTCGTAACTTGCATGAGGAAGGTTTCCCGCTCTATGACCTGTCCCTGACCGTCGTCCACTTGATCGACGAGGTAGACGTTGCCGTCGTCGTCGATGTAAACATCACCGTCAACCAGATCCGGAATCGCCACCGTGACCGGTCGGCCACCAGTGCGCTCCGCGATCATGTTGACGAGTTCCTGCGGAAAGGCATAGAACACGATACTTCCGGTACTCTTGCTCCCTTTGCACGTGATCGCATAGAGAGCCGCCAACCAGTCGTATGCGTTCTGTGACTTCCGCTCCGCCCACTTCCGCACCAGGTGGATCATGTTCCGCATCTCCTGGCGGGAACGCTCTTCATACCAGTGCAGAGCTGCCTTGGCCGTGTTGCGCCGTTTGAACGCTTTGCGCCGTGCTGTCGCGTCTGCCATGTCGCACGCATCTAACCCGGCCTGAGCATCCTGCAACTCCTGCTGGTACTTCTCTCGCTTCTTGAGGATCAAGGAAATGTTCACTCCATAGACCGTAGCGATCTGCCCGGCCTCCTTGTACATCTCGCGATCAAAACGTCCGTTGACGATCAGGCCGCGAAAGTCGCTGAGAGGCCGGACATCGCTGAAGAAGTCGTCAATCTCCTTGCGCAGCACGTTGTACAACCTGCCGATCTTGTCCGTGGGGCTCACGTTCAAGTGCAACGGCAAGTCACCAGCGCGCTTCTCATCTTTCAATCGCAACCACGGCGCGGTCGTGACTTGCTTCCGAACGCCAATGATCACGTCCTGGTCAGGCATTGTCCCGTGCTTTAGGGCATCGAGCGCCGCCTGCAGCTCCTTAGCGAGAAGTTCGGCCAGTTCGGGTCTTCCTTCCGCAAGGCAGGATGTCATCAGGTCCGTGATGACGCCGATGCTGTTCCCCTTCGCCGAGACTGCCACCTGAGGGAGGTTCCACCAGGCTGACCGTCTCTTCTTCCGTTTGTCCTTCTCATTCGAAAAGGTCTCGCGGTGCCGGAAACGATCCTCGACCCAACGTGGGAAACGCTTCTCCTCCACCACGCAAACAACGTCGAAGTCGTAGTCGCCCCCGTTCTTCGCCGCCGTCTTGGAATGGAGAGTGATGGTGTGTCCGAGATAGAGTTGGTCCATCACGATCCGCTGAAGGATCTCGGATTCAGCCATGCAGCCTTGTCCATTGAGATCCGACCGCAGTCGCGCCAGCAACTCCGGACCATTCACCTGCTTGAGAGGAAGAAGATCGTCTTTGGCGCGAATTGGATATCGGACTTCAAGAAGACGAGGCGAGTCGAGACTCGTGATCGCGTATCCTTCCGGCATCCAGTCCGAGCCGCTGTAGATCTTTCCTTCATGCGCAATGAGGTAGCCGTCATCGGCAAGTGCAAACGCCGGCAGTCGAAAACCGCCTGCGGTGCATAGCTTGTACGCCCACCTGCACAAAGTCCGCTGAAGCTGGGTATTGATGAAAGGAAACTTGACGAGCTGGCCGCTTCCGTCAGCTTTCAAGGCCGCTTCCACCACCGTCCGCTCCGCGGATGTATATTCGCCGTCTTCACTGGTCACCTCGTCTGCCTGCACAGGACGTGTGGCATTGGAGGTTCCGAGCAGCCGGAACAACTCCTCGAAGTTGTTCTCATCGACCGTTGTCTTGAGCTTCCGCACTTGCTCGAGCGCATGCGGCAGGACTTCCAGGTTGATGCTTTCTTCGGGGGCGTGAGTCAACAGGGTGTAACTCGACTCGTACTCGAGCGCACGGGACATCTCTCGGATCCCCAAAACCGCGGGTCCTCGATACATCTGCGCATCGCCCGAGAAGAGCTTGAGCAGCCCTGGTTTATCCGGAGACGCAGGTTTCACGGAGCTTTTCGGCAGGATGATATCGGCGCCGATGATCTCAGCGGCGTCGTTCTCCATGACCTTGAAGCTCCCTTTGGCCTGTGTCCGAGCAAACGCAAGGCGGAACTGGTAGAAGTGTCGAGCGGGAAAGCCGAGCTTCTCGAATAACGAGCGCTGGATCCATCCCCGGCAGTCGTTTGTTCCGAGCACGTGGTCTTCGACGACAAGCACCCGAAGATCCGGTTCCTCGATCCGCACCTGGCATGGTGAGATGAGAATGCCGAAGTAGGTGATCGCTGCTTCTGGCCACTGTTGGAAGCGCTCCGCGATTGGCTTCTCGAACTCTTTGCTGACGGCGTAGTACTTGCCGCTTTTCGCCGAGCCGGAAGCACCAATGAGGCGATACTCCACCCCACCGACACGGAACTGCGCGAGGGATTGCTCGACCTTGGCACGGCCGTAGTCGTCGAGGTCAACTCCTGGAATAGCCACTGAGGCGACACGAATTCCTGGATAGAGAGCATCCAGAAGCGTATTCTCCAACTGGCTTTGCCGGGTCATTTGCATCGACTTCTGCGCGACCGTTCCTTCTTCATCGATCTCCAACGCCAACACGGGCAATTGGGACTTGACTATCGTTTTCATTGGCCTTCTCCTTGATGTATTTGCTGAATAAACAGCAGACATGCAAGGAGCGCCGTCTCCGGTGTTCCTTCCCTGCCTGCTGCCGTGAACTTGGATCAAGTTCTCGGTGGTCAGGCTCGGAGAGCCGTCACCGGGTTTTAACTACTGCCTATGCTGCCTTTGTCCTGGTCGTGAATTGCCGGAGACGTCGCCATTCCGCAGCGCGTTCCTTCAGATCCTCGACAAGACTCGGGAGCACTTCCATCACAAGACCGAAAGCGATGCCGCCAATGAACAACATGCGCTGTTGCCAGCTCATAAAGGCACTGACCAGCATGGCGCTGACGATAACGAGCAATGTGATCATCTTGCTTCTCAACAATTGGTTGTCCTCCTCTTCCGTCTGATAGCCAGAACGGTAAGGAGGCTCGCGGTACGAGTTCCATCACGGTCCTGGCTGGCGTTCAAGACTCCAGCCAGGATTCGTCAAGAAGCCCGACCAGCACTTTCCCGTATCAGAGCTACGGGTCGCTTCGACACTTACGTGCATGAAGCCGTTTATGAATGCGAAATCTTCTTCTCTGAAACCATTGCCTCCTTCTTGATAACGGGCGACCCCTTGGACAGGTCCGCGATTGGTTTCCATTCCGTCACGACGGCGAAGCTGCCGCCACCGCGGAACGATTCGACGATGGCCTCGTTCTCCGAGGCGACCTCTTGCCCTAATTCGAGAGAGCCATTGGTCGACGTCTTCACCAGAAAGAACCGAGCCCCCACGGAGTCGTCAACATGTCGCCCCCGGCGCCGGCGACCCACTGGAGGCTTAACCGCATTCTTCCTCGGCGAAGGCGCCTTGGGAATATTTTGGGTTCCGGTTGTCAACTCCGGCGTTCCTGTTGCCATCCGCGATACTCCTTTCGCCCAAGATCGCAGCCCGCGAACCTTGTGAGCTTGCGGGCCGCGTGGCGTCACGATAGGACGCTCTTAGTGCCAGTTGCGCTGGCTCGCCTTCCGCAACAGCGTTCCGGAGAAGGCCGATTCTGGGAACGCCGCTCCCGAAACTCATCACTTGCCTTCCAGCAGAGTCGATTCCTGCAGAAGTCCGATATCCCTGTCTCCCACCATTTGTTCCTCGCGATATTCTGCTACCAACAACCCGCTTGGAACGCGTTCGCTCCGGCGTTCCTGAATCAAGCGGACGTAGTATTTCCCGACGATGCGATCGGTGAACTCGCTTTTGTTGCGCACGCGGTGAACCTCCTTCACGCCGAATGCCTGGTAGGCCCACGCTTGACCGCCGATTAGTTCAATCGAACGGATCTTGAACGACGACGTGATCTGCTCTTCGCGAATCTTTCCGACCAGGTCCTGGTCGCGTAACAGATTGAGGCTGTACGTACGCAGGTTGGCCGTCATCATGTTGAGAGCGTCCGCCATGTTCTTGTCGACGGAGGTTGGCGTGTATCGCATGTAGCTTTCGAGGAACCTCCGGACCACGGCCCGGCCCTCAATGTCCGTCGGCGCGATCTCATTGTTTGTTGCTGCCTGAACGCCGAGCAGGCTTGCAGTAACCGCGGATGTCCGACTGGAATGTCCGCCGCTGACGACCGTCGCCTCTCCATCGGCGGAGACTCGAATCACAGTCGCCGGCTGCAGCCGCACGTAGATGGCGAACAGGAGCGCGACCAGAGCAATGACGCCAAACAGGCCGGCCATAACCATGGAGCGATTGGCATAGGCACGCAACTGACCGTCATGCTCGTAGTAACGCGTGTATTGAGCGTGCTCCGGCACGGTCGTCGCTGCCCCTGAACTGCGATTTCGTCTGAACATCTCACCTCCACGTCAAGACCGAAACTTCTATTTCTTTGCAGTCGGTATGGCTCTAAGAGAGCCAGCAGCCGCACTGACTGTATGAATGATCGTCATCATCGAGCTGCCAATCTCGCCCGTCACGATGCGGCGCGCCAGAAAGGGGATAAGGGCCACCATCACTGCAAACAGGATGCTCGCGAGGGACATCAACAGGGCGCCGCTTGCCCCCTGAAACCATCCTCCGAGGCTGTTTGCTGCCAACATGGCGCCCAAGCTCTGTGCGTTGATCGCCGTCAGGAGTACGCTGAACAGGGCATAGACAATGCCCCAGGCGTGAAAGACGAACACGTTCACCAGATAGCTGCGTGCCAGTTGGCCGACACCGAAGGCCGGATAAAGAGCCAAAACCATCGGGCCGACGGCGTAGAGCACCGCTCCGTAGAGGCAATATAGAATCGTGAACACCAGCAGCGCGATCGGGAAGACGATGGCAGCAATCAACTGCACTAGCACGCTGACCAGGGCGACAATACTGCTGACTACTAGGTTGAACCAGTTGGCATTTCCCAGGCCGTTGAAGTACTGATTCACCTGTAGCATCCAGTTTTCCGCCCAATCGTTGGGCGAGATCGTCGCAGCGACCTGATTGAAGGCGCCGTTCACATTACGAAAGATCGTGCTGTAGTTGGAGACGATCAAGCCCAACAGCAGGAACTTCGCCGCGGCGATTCCGATCATTCGAGCGTCCCCACCTCGCGAGTACGCTTCGTAGACTGCGAACAGCGCGCAGAGGAGCAAGATCGCATTGGCGATATTCGTAATCGCGCCCATTGGACCTAGCGGTCCGTCGATCCCATTCAACACGGTTTGAAAGGTTTGCTCGAAAAAGAACATGGCTCCCTCTCACTTCTTGAACATGTTGGTGACGTCCCGGCGCGTTTCACTCGCGTGATCCGCATTGAACTTTAGGCCGGCTCCGGTATTCGCCATGTCGATGGCCCGGATTCGGAACAACTCGGCAGTGGCCGATTGCGTCAATGCGTGCGCCTTAACCAGCATCGCGGCCGACTGGGCTTCGACCATGGGCGCGGTTCCCGGAGCGGCGACGGCCAGCTCCGCCGCCAACTGGTCCGATGCATTCATGAGTTGATCCGCTGCGGCATCGATGGCGATCGCCTTCTTCAGAGCGGCTTGGGCTGTCGCGTCTGTCATATCGATGAGATCGCGAACGGTTTGTGGGGCGTCCGTTGGTGGAGGAATCGGCTGGTAAACCGTGGAGAACCTGGCAGTGACCTGAGAGATATTCCCCGGATCTCGGGACAGGAGGATCGACTCGAGCTGTCGCGGGTTTGCCAACGTTGCGCTGGCCACATTCAGGTTTGCCAGTGAACGAATCGAATTATAGATGCCCTGCACTGTACCCACGACTCCGCGGGCGCGGTTGATCGCATCGAGAGGATAGATCGTGTTTTGGAAGTAGTTCTGTATCGCGGTGAGGACGTTGTTTACAGCATTCAAGGCCGTACTTATGTTCCGTAGGCCGGACCCGATTACGTTGTTGATTGCCGTATTGATGGCGCCGATGGCGCTGACAATCGCAGCCATGTCAATTGGGAAGAACTGTGCCTCGACCTGCTGCGGCGCGACCAGGCTCGCGACCAATAGGAGGACGAGGATCTTGGTCCGCTGAGCCCAGATGCGCCGCCAAGCCGTTTTAAGTGTCTCGTTGATGGTTGGCATTCTCGATTCCCTCACTTCTTGAAAATTGCCCGGACGTCGTCGCGGAACTGTGCTCCGAACATCGCGTTTCGCTTTCGGACCGTGTTGTCATGCGCAATACGGGCTGCTTCTTGGCGAATCGCCGCCGCGATCATGCGCTGCATCATGGCCTGACTCTTGACGGACGCCGTCATTCCTGCCGCAGCCAAGAAGGGGGCTGAGCCGGGAGCCATTCTGGCGCCCTCGTTCTCAATCGCTTCCGCGGCAACCATCATCTGGTCGACGATAGCGTCAGAAGCCTTTAAAGTCTTCAGGTTTCCCATCGCCATCGCATCGTCGATGTCTGCCAGATCTCGCTCGATCGGATGGGCGTTGTTGGTCTGCGGAACCGCGCGATAAGTCTGCACGAATGCCGCCGTAAGCTGCCCAAAATCACCTGCGCTACGGTTGCGCAATACACCTTCGAGCGCCGTCGGGTTGGGAAGTTGCGCGCTTGACACATTCACTCGTAGCAGTGTCAGTAGCACCCCACGAAATTGCGCAATCAGTGAGTTCACCAGCGCTCTTGCCCGGTCGATTGCCTGCAGCGGGTAGACGACCTGCTCCCACAGGTTCCGGAACTGATTAAGTACACCGTTTATGGTGCCAATCGTGTTTTGGATAGTGTTCAGCAGCGGTCCGATCACGTTGTTGATCGTGGCGAGCACCTGAGAGGCGGCCGCAATGACCGCCGGAATTCCCAACTGAGCTTGTGCCGGCGGAGCGACAGCAGTGAACGCCAAAGCGAATACTAGCCCCGCAGCCACTGTCCGCCGCCGATGAGTGACGAACAGGAGCGTCAGCCCACTGAGGAGCAGCAACAGGAAACATCTCATACGTGAGCCTCCATCTCAGCGGTGGTTGCCGTGACGGCCCCGGAGAGTTCTTCCGGCAGCGAAGTTACGTCGGCGAGTCCGTTGGGGAATCTCCGGGCAAGGTCTTCATAGACTTCGAGAGCTGTCTTGCCGTTCCGCCGCGAGAAACAGTACTTTCGATAGGCACGCTCCCGCGGGAATGTCGTACAGACCCAGTACTCCACCGGCGTTGGGACAAGACGGATTGTCTGCGTGGTCTCGGCTTTTTCGCCGATCACTAGCAATACCTCGGCACTGCGTCCCTTTCTGGGAGCACCAAAGTGCTTGATCTCATCCAAAGCAACCTGGTTCAGAGCAAGATGAGTCGCGAGTGGGCTGACATCTCCCGGCTGACGGCCGATGATCTTCGTAGAGACGTTCCGCACTATGCCGGGCCCGTGGATACGCGGTTGCGTGTCGGTTCCAACGAAGTCTTCGAGGGTTTGGGAGATGCCCCAAACGCTGCCGCCGCGCTTGCGTGCAGTGCGAAAGAGTTGAACGACTTCCGGTGCGAGCACGTTCGAGTCGAGCAAAGACCAGCATTCGTCGAGCACCGTGATGCTGTGCTGTCCCGTCCGTCCGGATGCGCGCTCCTGCATGGCATGGGCGATCATCATGCTCATCGCAGTCTCGAGCTTTGGATCGTCGCTGAGCCGCTCCACATTGAAGAAGAGCCAATCAGCATCGGTCTTCAATGTCGTGTGCTGATCGAAGAGCTTCGAATAAACTCCCTTCTCGCCGGTCCACTCCCGCAGTTTCAGAGCCGCCAGCTTCGCTTCTTCGACGGTTCGCTCGATGCGCTCCTCGTCTCGCCACTGCTGAAGTTCTTCGCGAAGATCGTTGAAGGTCGGGATTGGGTTGCTATGACGGATCGCGCAACGTTTGTAGGTGCGACTGATGGCTTCGCTGAGAAGATTGTCGAGCAGCGCCGTGTCCGAATTTGGGCTATCCCCGATCATGTGGCGAGTCAGATTCTTCAAGAACGCGATCTTGTCCTTCCCCGGTGTCGTAGTGCCCGGCGCCAGGTCCCAAGGGTTGAGCGTGACGGTGCCTTCCAGGTCCACATCGATCGAGCGCCCTCCCATTAGTTCCACTAGAGGCCGATAAGAGTCGCCGCGTTCGAGGATGGAGATCAGCGGTCGCAGACGCGCCATCATGAGCAAGAAGAGCATCGCCATGAACGTCTTCCCGCCGCCGGAAGCGGCCATGATGAGCATGTTGGCGTCGGCGAGGGATGAATCCCACGGAGAGAAGGGAATAAGCTGCCGAGCGGGCGTTTCGAGCAGGATCAGCGGAGATTGCGGAGTTCCTTGCCAGGACGTTTCAACGGGCAGCAGGTCCGCGGCATGTACCGTGAGGCAGTCATTCTCCCTTTGGTTCTCCTCGGTCATTCCCGGAAGACCGCCGATAAAGAGCCGCCGCTTGGCCAAATCCTCGGGTAGCCCTCGGCTACCGTTCATCTGCATCACGGTGTAGAGAACCTTTTGTCGGCGGTCCGACAGCACGCGCTCCTGTTCGGCAAGATCACGATGGCTCTGAACTGGCTGTGAAGTCCGTACGCCAATGACCATGCTTGTCCGGCACGTCTTGAGTGAACTCGCGATCAGGTTTTCCAGGGTCTCGATTAACTGCCGCTGGGCTACCTGTGCGTCCACATCGATGCGATAGCCGCCATGCGAATCGCGCTGCGCGGCCTGCATCTTCTTGAGCCGGCCCTTGTAGTGACGGATCATCGCGGCCTGATCGGGAATCATTACGTCAGTGTTGACGGTAATGGGGAAGTCCAGGCCGACAAGGTCGCGCAGGATACCGGGGAAGGTGGCGTCGGGAAGATCTTTGAGAGTGATGAACGAATAGAGAAGCCCACCGATCCGGATGTAGGTTTCCTCTTCGTGTTCGATGTTAGTGTTGACGATCTGTTCTCTAGTGCTTCGACATTGAAGCGAAGACTCTGGCCGCCGGAGTGGGTTGCAATCTGCGACCAACGGGTTCAAGGATCGCTTCATCTCCAGGAAGATCTCCGCGTCCGACAGCCGCCGCACACCCATGGTGGTCGCACGAAGAGTCTGCTCGACTCCGGAAAGAATCGATCCGAATTCCGCGAGGAGGTCTTCATGCTCGCGTCTGGTTCGTTGGATGCATTTGTTGGAAGACAGGCTGAAGCTCTCAAAGCGAAAACGGCTGGATACTGCCTTTCCAAACGTCGCTCCGGGCAGTTCGTGATGGATGGCTGGGTTCCAATGGAAGTAAATGTGCAGCAGGGGCCGGAGATAGTAGCCGGCCTGCTCCTTCGCCCGCCACACCTCCATCCGAACTCGGTCCAGAGCGAGTAGCGTAGGGTTCTGATTGCGTAGCTGCTTCTGGTATCGCTCCCGCAAATCGCCCAGCCCCTCCGAGATTTCGAAGCGAACTTGCATTCGCATCGAACGTTCGGGGAGCGACCGGATCAGCGCCTCAAGCGACATTTTCGTGCGGTTCCGCCCGTCATCGTTGTGATAGTAGGAATTGATGCCCGTGAGTTCGTAGCCCGCAACCAGCGCTCCGGTGGTGCGCACGATGATGTCGTGCAGAATGTCGCGCACGGGGAGGAGTTCCGAGAACGCGGGTTGGTGCAATGACGCTCTATGCTGTTCGATAGTCGTGGGCATCCGCTTGGTCCTCTTCCTTGAAGTAGTCGTGTGTTGTCTGCGCGTCGGGCTCAAGCCCGCAATAGATTCGTGGTTTGCTGTGCCAGGCCAGGAAATCCTTGAGGTATCCACGAGGCTTCCCGTACTTAAACAACATGAGGAAAGGTATGCTGAGCACCGGCACGACGTACTGCAGGAAGACGTTCATCGGAATTCCGAACACTTGCCGGTCAACCCAACGTCCAAAGATGTTCGTAAGGGCAGCGAGGCCGATGACGACGAACCAGTCCTCAAATTCGAGGTATAGGAAACTGACCCGCGTGTGAAGATTGCGATGGACAGGACTGATGTTCAGAGCCATGAATCACCTCAACTGATTCCTCCGGTTCCCTGCGCAATAAACCATTCCGCGAGCCGGAGAAGACCCGAAAGTGCGAGACTCAATGCGGCTGCGCTGAAGTGGCGCATCCAGGCGCCGCCCGCATACACGCGATGACCGATCCCGGCGTACAGCATGAAACCGTGTAAGAGCTGGAGAACCGCATAAACAGGAAGGAAAACGTTGCACGTCCAATTGACGAGGCCGCGCAGGGTGATCCAGACCAGGTCAGGGTTGTTCCAAGCTGCTTGACTGGCAAAGGTCTCAATGCCCCGTAAGACACCGGACACCATCAGACACAGGAAGCCCGCCCAGGGTGCGTAGGTGTGGGCTTGCCCGTGGGCGTATCTGAGCACCGCGAGCGCAAAAAAGAGCGCGCCCATGGTCGGCATAATGACGTTTCCCATCCAATTCGTCAGGTTCGTAATGCCGGTTAAGAAGTTCATAAGACCTCGGGATTCACATCATCGCGACCACTAGCCGCCAAAGCGCGGAGACAGTAAGGAACGCGCCGGCCGCGCCAATCAATCGAATCGCGGGGCGGCCGAAAGCGAAGTTCACGACAGCGCCGATCACCGCAAGCCCAGCTGCGATCGGCATGATCCTGCTTGCTGTATACGTCCAAGCGCCTTCGAGGACAGCGGCCGTTCCGAACCGGGTGCCGTCGTTCCAACCCTGGAGCAGTGCGGCACTTGCGGGTATCGCCAGCAGAAACATTGCGCCGAGGATCGACGCAAGCGGAGTGTATCCTTCACTCCAATCGATCGTTGCCCGCAGGACCATCCACGCGGCGAGCACGGGTACGAGCCTGCCAACCACGAATGTGTTCACGAAGATGACGGCATCGTTGGCGAACGCCGACATCCACCCGTTGCCGATGCCGCCGCTCGGGAGCGGCGTGCCAACACCCCAAAACGAGAACCAACCGAACACTTGTGGCAGCGTAAGCATGACAATCGCCCAGAACATCCATTTCGAGAAGCCACCGCCGCCCACGGAGAATGAGGTTGTTCCCTCACGTCGCAATGCGATGCCGGCGAGTACCAAAGCGACAAGCGCGGCGGGCGCCGCCAACGCCAGCATCAGCCGGATTCCGTCAAGTACAAGCTGTGGAACTCCCATTGGATTGCTCCGCGATGGGAAGGCTGTCCCGTGTAAGCACAGCCTCCCCGTTTGGCTGTTTGTGGCGAAGTATTGCTAGGAGACGCCACCACCGCCTTGGGCGATCCAAAACTCCAGGAGACGAGTGACGCCCGAGATTGCGAGCAACCCGGCGGCAGTGACCAACCATCGAAAAACGCCTCGTCCGGTCGCATAGCTGCCGACCGCGCCGAGCACGGCGACGCCTGCTCCGACGGGCGCGATGACGTTTCCAATCCAGTTCACGAAGTTCAGGAACGCGCCTTCCGGCTGCGCGCCTGTTTGGCCCTGCACTGCGACGTTCACCTGCGGAGCAGCCCCGAGATTCTGGGCTATCGCAACGCTTTGCATGACGACCAGACACAGGGCGAGCGCAACAATAGCCCGTTTCGCGTATTGATTCATGTTGATAAACCTCCATGCGGTTTTCGGTCGCTTCGGTGTCCGCACTCAGCGTCCGTCGATCTGACGTTTGGAATGCCGCTACCGAGCGTGAAGACAGAATGGGGCACTCTTCGAATCAAATGCAAAAGTCTTGGAGAGGTAGTTCCGGATCCGTAGAATGGACCAATGACTGTGGTCCCAGGCGAGACTGCAGAACGTTCAGAACTGGATCTGGACGCGCTTCATGGCTTCGGCGAAATCAGCCCAGACGAGCGGAGGCAGTTGGTCTCCTCCTGCTGGCATCCGCCTCATCGCCATCCGTTTGGCGCTGGTGCAGATTGCTTCCAGATCAGCCGGGGAAACGCCTTTGAGTTTCCCGGCGATGGCCTCGATCGTAAGGTCAGTGGAAAGCCGAACGTCTCCGACATGCCGGGCGACCAGGCGGCGGTATCCGTCCTCCTGCGGCACTCCAATCTGAATCTTTTCCGAGAACCTGCCTCCGCGCAGAATGGCAGGGTCAATGTTGTCGATATGATTGGTCGTCCCGATCAGAAACACATTGTGATTGGGCTCAAGGTCGCTGATGAGCGTGCGCGCTTGTTCCACCAATTGAACGTCATGCTGAGATTGAAAGCCAGTATTGCGAGGTAAGAGTCCGTCCATCTCGTCGATAAAAATGATGGCGGGGCTGTTCTCCTTAGCGCGGACGAAAAGTTCCGTGAGCTTCTTTACCGACGCACCGGTGGCCCCACCGAGAACATCCGCTGCCGTGACGGGGTAGAAACTCCGCTTGGTTTGCGTAGCGAGCAGACGGGCGATCATGGTTTTCCCCGTTCCAGGCGGGCCTACCAGCAAAAGACCCGTTGGCATCGTGATCTTAAGGCGCTCGGAGTATACGGGATCCATGAGCTTGACGAGGTCGCGAAGATCGGCCTCGGTATCGGGACTCATGATCACATCGGACCAATCCACTTCCTTGAAAGCAGCTCGGTCCCGGCCACCCATGTCGCTCAGAGCCGTGCTCAAGTCGCGTTCGTCGATACGCCGACTTTCCCGGGCGGCAACTGAGGCCGCACGGTTCACCAGCCCCGCAAGTTTGGCGGCAGACCAACCGGGTGTTCGCTTGGCGAGTGGCGTTACCTCAAATGGTTTTCCGGCGTGCTTGGCTAGGTGAACTTCCAGAATGTGTCCGCGTTCTTGTTCATTCGGCAGGTCGAGGCGAATGTGAAGGTCGAACCGGCCCTCTCGGATGAGCGCCCGGTCGAGGCCATCGTACGAGTTGGTGGCGGCGATCACGATAAAGCCCGAGTGCCTATGGGCAGCTTCGACACACGACATCAGTCGGATGGTGGCCGAATTGTATCCCCTTGCGGCGCCGCCGGTGTCATCACCCTCGCCAAGTATCTGCCGCTTCGCGCCAACTGAATCAATTTCATCAATAAAAAGAAGACACGGTCTGTTGGCGATAGCGCTACTAAACACTTCCTCGATGTGTCTTTCGGACTCACCAACGTACTTGTGATGGAAGTCGGATCCGGACAGGCGGCAAAACCTCAGATGGAATTCGCCGGCGACTGCCTCCGCCAGGTATGTCTTGCCAGTTCCCTGCGGACCGTGGAGAAGAATCCCGTTTCGCACGGTCACGCGGCCGCCGACTTGTTGAGCTTTGAGATTCGCATCTACGAGTTCCCTGATCTGCCGCTTCGTTTCTTCAAGCCCACCAATGTCTTGAAATGTGAGCGCAGGTTTCATGATGCGCACGCCACCAACAGTCGAATCGCTGCCGCCTGTCACAACCAGTTGGCGGCGCATTGATAGGAGCGCGGGCATCACGAGACAGAGAACAGCGAACATACCTACCGCCACGGCCTTAGCCAACGTCGGATAGACCTTCTCGATAGGCGTGACAACGAGTAAGCCCGCAATAAGGAAAATCACGAACCCACAAAAGAAGTAGCCAGTGAATAGAGCCAAGCGCCGAAAGAGCGTGCGGCCATAGGCGATCAGCAGCACGCAGGCAATGGCAACGATCACGACTATCGGATGGATCTGGGAAGCGATAACCGTCACTGCCGCAAGCGCGATCAGAAGTGCGGCAAGGCTGCCCGTGAACGTCTTCACCAGGGCGTGTGGCGTGTTCGCTGCCACCAGCCCGCGGATCTCCCCGTAACCGTCGCGGAGAAATCGCCCGAGTTGATGAACAGCCCACAGGAGCGGACTCATGGCTGGTTTACGGGACGCAATACCCGGCTCCTTGGGCTAAATCTATCGCATCCCGGAAGCCCTCGCCACCGATTCCCTACTCCATGACTTCATCTGGGGTCACAACGATGCGTAGGATGTCTATGCCCGCGGCCCGGAGCACTGCCGTCTTGCATTCGCGGAATGCCGCGTCGTAAGGGGTTTGGAGTGTCGCGCCCAGATCGCGGAGGGGTACTTCCACCTTCGCCAAAGCCTCTTCAAACGGGATTTCCTGAAACGTATCTGAGTTAACAGTTCGGTACGCTCGTCCTTCGTCGTCCAACAGCAGGTATCGTCGGGTGATTCCATGTTTGTAGTGGTTGATCCCATGCAACCGGCCCATGAACATAAAGCCAACGCATTGCTCTGCACCGAGCTTCGTTTCAAGCGGTTTCCAGTGAGAATCCATCGCATCCTTACTGCTGCGGCGTTGCAAGCGGCTCTGTAGATCGGGTCGCGGACACCTCACGGTACATTCTGTTGAGCTCGTTCTTCAGAGCCACGAGTTCCCGAAGTTCCGCGGCGGTGGGAAGAGCCTGGCCATCCAGACCCGCGAGGTTGGCATTCGATTGTGAAGCTCCAGCAGGCGTAGCTTCGAGACGGTTTGTGGTGGTCGCCGTCTCCTGCAGGACGATGTAAAATCGCGTGTTCCCCGGGAGCGTAATGACAATGTTCTGGGTATAGGCCAGCCTCATCAGCTCCTGTTCACCGGCGAGTCCGACGTTTGAGGCAATGCGTTCCCGCAGCAGGATACTTTGATCGATCGGCCCCGAGAGTCCACCATAGCTCCGGCCGCCGACGAGATATGCCGCCATCGAACCAATGCCCGTCAGTGACCGGACCAACGCTCGTTTGGCTCCGTTCCTGTCTCTTATACACATCTAGATGTGTATAAGA
>BFBZ01000611.1_pt1 | contig 31497 bp, 30 predicted proteins | sample 1888401 | NCBI WGS metagenome assembly BFBZ01 (sample SAMD00112614, study PRJDB3348) | symbiont metagenome | host: Chara braunii
CCATCAGATTGTCGCGGTCCATGTGACGCGTAGCGTCCGAATGCGCCATCATCGAAATCAAGTCGTTGCCAGGTTCTTTGACGCGCTTATTCCACAGTTCGATGAAATAGTCGGCGCATTCGCCGAGTTCTTTCAACCGGGATTCCTCGCTTTCGTAGATTCCGCTCTTGGGCAGCGCGGTCGCAAGATCGGACCAGCGCGTCAGCATGCGGCGATCTTCCCACGGAAAGTCGAACAATGTCGCCAGCATCTGGGTCGTCAGTTCGACGGAGACGCGCTCGACCCAGTTGAAGGTCTCGTTGCGCGGCAGATTGTCGAGAATCTGCGCCGATCGTTCGCGGATCAGCACGGCCATACGATCCAGCGGCTGCGGCGTGAACATCGGCTGCACAGTCTTGCGCTGCGGGCCGTGTTTCGGCTCGTCCATCGCGATGAAACTCGGCCAGTTATACTGCTCGCCAACATCGCGCAGCGTGATGCCGCCGTACTTCACGTCCGACGAGAAGATCGCCGGGTTGGTATCGACGTGCATGATGTCGTTATATTTTGTCACCGACCAGTAATCGCCGACAGGGCAGGTCGTGCAGAAATGTACCGGCTCCTCGGCGCGCAACCGCTCGAAATAGGGCCACAGCGTATCGTCGGCGAAAAGTTTCGGCGCGCCGGGATGAAAATCCTTCAGCGGCATCGCGTAGGCGCGTTCCCGCGCTGTGCGCAGGCGCTCGTCTTTCGCTGTGCTCAAAGTCCCGTGCATCGCACCTCTCCGCCGTGTTTGTGTCTCGCGATTTTCAGATTTGAGTTTGAATTACAGCGCGTTGTCTCGGCCAGAGCAAGGCGCGCCGTCAGGTCAAACCGACGCGCCCGTTTCAAACGCCGCTATCGCCGCAACGGTATCATTTTGGCAGTTCTATCAGGAGGAACAATTACAGAATAGCTCACGAAGAAGTTGGTTAACCAGTTGTCTCCATACTGCATCGGAACGGATACCCAGAGGCATAGAATATGCAGTTTTTCAAACCATCTCAGGAGCTTAGTGCGAAGCTGGATGCCCTGGGAAAGTCGCAGGCGGTGATCGAGTTCAATCTTGACGGCACAATTATCGCCGCCAACCAGAATTTCCTGAGCGCGATGGGTTATCGGCTCGATGAAATTCAGGGCAAGCATCACGGCATGTTTGTCGACCCGGATTATCGCGAGTCCGCCGAATACAAGGATTTCTGGGAGGCGCTTCGGCGCGGCGAATTCCAGTCGCGTGAATTTCCGCGCGTTGCCAAGGGCGGCCGTCAGGTCTGGATTCAGGCATCCTACAATCCGCTGCTCGACAGCCACGGCAAGCCGTTCAAGGTCGTGAAGTTCGCCTCCGACATCACCGAACAGAAACTGAAGAACGCGGACTATGAAGGCCAGATCAATGCGATCCGAAAATCGCAGGCGGTGATCGAGTTCAATCTCGAAGGCACGATCATTACGGCGAACGACAATTTCCTGAAGACGCTCGGTTATCGTCTCGACGAAATCCAAGGCAAGCACCACGGCATGTTCGTCGAACCGGATTTTCGCGAAAGTGTCGCCTATCGCGAATTCTGGGACTCGCTGCGCCGTGGTGATTATCAGGCGGCGGAATACAAGCGCGTCGCCAAGGGTGGGCGGGTCGTGTGGATTCAGGCATCCTATAATCCGATCCTGGGTGCGGATGGAAAGCTCAGCAAGGTCGTGAAATTTGCGACCGACACCACCGCTCAGGTCGAGGACCGGATTCGCCGCGGCGAAATCCAGAAGTCAATCGACATCGATTTGGGAATGATTACGGATGCCGTGACCGCAACCACAGAACGCGTGACATCGGCGGCAAGCGCATCGACGCAGACGTCGTACAACATGCAGGCGGTTGCATCCGGTGCGGAAGAGCTCGCAGCGTCCGTCGGCGAGATCAGCCGGCAGGCAGCGGATGCGCTGAACATTTCGAAGCAGGCCGTGCAGCAGGCGAATGAAACCAACGCTATCGTGTCCGGTCTCGCAGTCGCCGCGCAGAAGATCGGCGATGTGGTCAAACTCATCAATAACATCGCCGATCAGACCAACCTTCTGGCGCTGAACGCGACGATTGAAGCTGCGCGCGCAGGCGAAGCGGGCAGGGGCTTCGCAGTGGTTGCCTCCGAAGTGAAAAGTCTCGCGTCGCAGACGGCCAAGGCCACCGACGAGATCAGCGCACAGATTGCCGAGGTTCAGGGAACGACCGCTAACGCCGTCAATGTGATCGAGGCGATTTCGCAGACGATTTCGCGCGTCAACGAGATTTCTTCGGCGATCGCAGCCTCGGTGGAGGAACAGGCCGCCGTGACGCAGAGCATCTCGGAAAACATGCAGGTGGCGGCAAAGGGCGTGACCGACATCAACGCCAACATGAATGACATTGCCGATGCCACAAGATCGGTCGATGAATCGACCCGCAAGGTGAGGGACGCTTCTCGCGCCCTGGCCTGACAAAGCCTGTCAAAACGCTCCTCGAAATGTCGGACAAAAGACATTTCGAGGGTTCGCATTGTGCCCTTCTCTCCTCAAACGGCTCGTGGCATGGTCGCCGTCAAATGCGGCGATCGCTGCTACAAGTACCGCTCCGGGAGAGATTGAGATGATTCCGAACACGCCGCCCGTCTTCAATTTCGACCTCGGCGAGACCGCGGACGCGATCCGGGAAACCGTGCGCGATTTTTCGCAGCATGAGATTGCGCCGCGCGCCGCCGAGATCGACAAGACCAATCAGTTCCCGCGCGACCTTTGGCCGAAGCTCGGTGCGCTTGGTCTCCATGGCATCACGGTCGAGGAGGAATACGGCGGTGCCGGTCTCGGCTATCTCGAGCATTGCATCGCGATGGAAGAAATATCGCGCGGGTCGGCTTCGGTCGGGCTGTCTTACGGCGCACACTCGAATCTCTGCATCAACCAAATCCGCCGCAACGCCAGCGAAGAGCAGAAGAAGAAGTATCTGCCAAAGCTGATTTCCGGCGAGCATGTCGGTGCACTGGCAATGTCCGAACCGGGTGCAGGTTCCGACGTCGTGTCGATGAAGACGCGCGCCGACAAGAAAGGCGACCGTTACATCGTCAACGGCAACAAGATGTGGATCACCAACGGGCCCGTGGCGGAGACGCTAGTGGTCTACGCGAAGACAGATCCGAACGCAGGCCCGCGCGGCATGACCGCGTTCCTGATCGAGAAGGGCATGAAGGGTTTTTCGACCGCGCAGAAGCTCGACAAGATGGGCATGCGCGGCTCCGACACGGCCGAACTCGTTTTCGAGGATTGCGAAGTGCCGGAAGAAAACGTGCTCGGCAGCGTCGGCAAGGGCGTCAACGTTCTGATGTCGGGTCTCGACTACGAGCGCGCCGTGCTTGCAGCGGGGCCTCTCGGCATCATGCAGGCCTGCATGGACGTGGTGATGCCTTATGTGCACGAGCGTAAGCAGTTCGGTCAGGCCATCGGAAATTTCCAGCTTGTGCAGGCGAAAGTTGCCGACATGTATGTCGTGATGAACGCGGCGCGCGCTTACGTCTATGCTGTCGCGAAATCCTGCGACCGGGGCGAAACCACGCGTGAGGATTCCGCCGGCGCAATCCTCTACGCAGCGGAGCGAGCGACGCAATGCGCGCTGGATGCGATCCAGTTGCTCGGCGGCAACGGCTATATCAACGACTATCCGACGGCGCGGCTGCTGCGCGACGCCAAGCTCTACGAAATCGGTGCCGGAACCAGCGAAATCCGCCGCATGCTGATCGGGCGCGAACTGTTCGAGAAAAGTGCTTAAGAATTACTGAGGCAGGTTGTTGACCTTCGCGACCCACGCCCTCACGTCCGGAATGATCGCGGGCAAAACCTCACGTGCTTCCTGAACCGTCATGCCTGCCTTGATGCGCGGGTCGTAAAGAATGTTCAGAATATACTGGTCGTAAACGTCGAAAAATCCCATCGACACGTCGTCGTTGAACATCGTCCACGGAACGGCATTGGTGTCGTTGATAGGACCAAGCGATTGCAGGATTTCCTCATAGGCACAATCGAGGAAGACGAAATCGCCGTCATCGACTGTCAGGATCACGTCCGATCTCTGGATTTCATAAGCCTCGTTCTTGCGAAAACCCGAGAGGCATTGCGGATCGAGATTGCTGCGGATTTCGCGCGCCCGGTCCGCGCCGTAGAAGGCGATGATTGTTTTTTGCAGATCGCGCTCGCGGACCAGAGTAATGACCGTATTCGCGGCTTCGCGCGAGTCCGACATCGCAATGTCGAGATTCTGCACGCGCTGCCCGATGTCGGCGATAACTTTGGCGATCTGTGCCTTGCGGTCGGCGCGAACGGCGCCTTCGACAAAAACGCGAACCGGCATCTGATACTTGCGAATCCGGTCGATGCGCCCGGCAAGATGGTACTCCGCGCCGAACGCAGTCTTCATGAAGCCCTCAATGATTTGGGCGTCGGTGAAGGTCTTCTTTTCCGCGCGCTGACGCGCGGCGACAGTCGGATTGTCCGCCGCTGCTACGGCTGCTGTAGCGTAGGCCGCTAACGAGACGCAAACCGCAGCCAGCAAGCCAAAGCGTCGCGATGTTCGATGTTGCTGCATGTCACAATGAGCTAGCCGCAACGTTTCTCCGAGTGCAAGCGCGGGTTAGGCACACCGCAAGGAAAAAGCCGGCCTTCGGGGCCGGCTTTTCCGACTATCAGTCGTTCTTCACGATCACTGTCGCGCCGACCTGAACGCGGCTGTAGAGATCGATCACGTCGTCATTGACCATGCGGAAGCAACCCGATGAGACGGCCTGACCGATGGTTTCGGGCTCGTTGGAACCGTGGATGCGATAGAGCGTCGAGCCGAGATACATCGCTCGCGCGCCGAGCGGATTATCCGGGCCGCCCTTCATGTGGCGTGGAAGATCGGGACGGCGCGCGATCATCTGCGACGGCGGAGTCCAATCCGGCCATTCCTTCTTCGCCGTAATCTTGTGCACGCCACCCCAGCGGAAACCGTCGCGGCCGACGCCGATGCCATAGCGCAACGCCCGACCGCCATCCTGCACGAGGTACAGGCGGCGCTCCTTGGTATCGACGATGATTGTGCCCGGCGGATAGTTGCCCTCAAAATTCACCGTGGTCCGAGGAATGGGTCCCGCGCCGCTTCCGGTATAGGTGTTGCTGAATCCGAACAATTGCTGGATCGGATTGAACTCCTGATCGGCACTCGCCGATCCCGGACCTGCGACAAGCGCGGCCGCCGCAACGATTGCAGTCAAAACACGTTTCATTCCAATCCCCATCGATTCCCGCCCGGCGATGCCGTGACCTCGAATTGAAAGGCCATAAATTCTGCGAATCCGCAACCCACGGCCGCGTGAAGAGGGGCCGCGTCTTTGACGAAAGCCGCCAACAATGCTTGATCTACAGAAATTCCAAGAAGCCGCGAACGGGAGTGAACGATGAACGGTGCCGAGAGCCTGGTGCGAACTTTGGTCGCGGGCGATGTCGATGTCTGCTTCACCAATCCGGGCACATCGGAGATGCATTTCGTTGCCGCGCTCGATCGCGTCGAGGGCATGCGCTGCGTGCTCGGCCTGTTTGAAGGCGTCGTGACGGGTTCCGCCGACGGCTACTATCGTATGGCGGGCAAGCCGGCCTCGACACTGCTGCATCTCGGCCCCGGTCTCGCCAACGGGCTCGCCAATCTGCACAATGCCAAGAAGGCGCATTCCGGCATCGTCAACATCGTCGGTCAGCACGCGACCTATCACATCGAATACAATGCGCCGTTGACGTCGGACATCGAAGGCATTGCACGGCCGATGTCGGCATGGGTGCGGACGTCGCCTGATGCGAAATCCGTCGCGCGCGACGGGGCTGCCGCGATTGCCGCCGCGCGCAGTTCGCCGGGGCAGATCGCGACACTTATTCTCCCCGCCGACACTGCATGGAACGAGGCGGATGGCGTCGCGCAGGTGCCCGCAGATTCGCAGCGCATCAGCTATTCGACGCAGGCGGTCGAGGAAGCGGCGCGAGTTCTCAAGAGCGGCGAGCAGACGCTGCTGCTCATGACCGGCAAGGCGCTCACCGAGGAAGGATTGAAACTCGCGTCCCAAATCGCCGGCAAGACCGGCTGCAAGGTAATGGGCCAGACTTACAACCCGCGCATGGCGCGCGGACGCGGACGTTTTTCAATTGACCGCATTCCGTATGTGATCGAGCAGGCGCTGCCGATCCTGAAAGACTTCAAGCACATTATCCTGATCGAGACCGCCGACCCGGTCGCATTCTTCGCCTATCCGAACAAGCCGAGCCTGTTGAAGCCGCCGGGATGCGAAGTGCATCGCATGGTCGAGGCCGGCGAAAATTCAGTGGCCGCGCTGCATGCACTTGCCGATGTGCTCGGCGCGAAGGCTGCCGATATCAAGCCGCAACAGCTTGCGGACCTCAACAAGCCGACCGGCCCGCTGACTCATGCGACCATTGCGCAGGCGATTGCGTGCGCAATTCCGGAGAACGCCATTGTCGTCGATGAATCGATTACCACCGGCCGCGGCTTCTTTCCGCCGACAGCCGCAGCCGCTCCGCATGACTGGTTGCAGAACATGGGCGGCTCCATCGGATTCTCGACGCCGGTTGCAACGGGTGCTGCGGTGGCGTGCCCCGACCGCAAGGTGATCTGCATGGTCGGCGACGGCAGCGCGATGTACACGCTGCAATCGCTGTGGACTCAGGCCCGCGAAAAGCTGGACGTGACGACGATTGTTTTCGCCAACCGTACCTATCAGATTTTGAAGGGCGAGTTCGCGGGCGTGGAAGCCGGGGAGCCGGGCCGCAAGGCGCTCGATATGCTCAACCTCGACAATCCGAATCTCGACTGGGTGGCGCTCGCAAAAGGCATGGGCGTCGAGGGAGTCTCTGTCAAAACCGCAGACGATTTCAACAAGGCGCTGGCGGACTCAGTGAAACATAAAGGCCCGCGTCTGATCGAAGTTGTGATGTGACGAAATGCGGGATGGAACCCGGACGTATTCAGCGGCGTTGATGAAGTGTATTTTGCTCAATTCTGCCGGATCGTTTCATGAAGATTTTTCAGGGCACATCGTTCAGCCCGGAAACCATCGCCGCGATGACACAGGCGTTTGACGCCGCAGTGGAAACGCTGCCGGAGCAGGTCTCGTCCGGCCGCGTGCAGGCTTTGGCTAAAAACATCGTCGATCTCGCATCGCAGGGCGAGCGCGATCCGGAACGCATGAAACTCCTGGCTCTGTTGGCGCTGCAATCAGAAGCCCCGGACTGACCGGCACCACCTGCGGTATCATCGACGGGTTGAGTTAAATCTCCGGTAGTCTCTTTTCGCTAGGTTATCCATCGCCGGGCGAATTTCTGGCGACGACCTATGCCGTATGCGAGAAACGCAAAGAGGCTTGCAATGACCATTTTGAAGCGATTTTTCAAAGACCAGTCCGGTGCGACCGCGATCGAGTATGCGCTGATTGCCGCCGGCATTTCCATGGCGATCGTTGCCGCCGTTAACGGGTTGGGCACGACACTTGGCAGCAAATACACGACGATCAACACGTCGCTGAAGTAAGCGCCGCCGCCGAAGGGTAGCCGGTTCCCAAAACCGCGACACTTTGCGCCCGGGCGTCAGCAGTTATTTACCTATTCGCTTAGGACTTTCAAAGGAACTGCAATCTAGTTTGTCCGCAGTCGCGAGAGAACCCCGCGTTCAAAATCCAGAAGGCTTTCATGGATCGGACGGGATTGAACTATGCAACTCGTGAAGCGTTTCTGGCGGGATGAGACCGCAGCCACAGCCATTGAATACGGATTGATCGCGGCGGGCATCTCGCTTGCCATCATTTCAGCCGTCAAAGGCCTTGGCACCAACCTTGGCTCAAAGTTCACATCGATCAACACGTCGCTGAAATAAGCGGACAGGTTGAAGCTATGGTGCTGGAAATGTCGGTGTGGGCGCAGATTGCTCATCGCCCAGCCGACCGCGAGCAGGCAGGTGAACAGCACGATCACGGCTAAGGTTTTTCTGATAGTCATCTGGCCGCCTTGTTGCAGATACGCGACGGGTCATTTCGCGTTTCACGCTGGCCGATGTCTGATTTGACAGCGCGCATTCGGACATCACTCTCAAGATCGCCTCTTCCGAAGGGATGGGTTTGAGCGTATTCATTGGCGGGATGCGAACCGAATCTATGAAAATGAGATTGCGTCGCTTGGGGGCCGTCTTTCTGGTCGTTGCCTATGGGTTAGGCGCGCTACTGCCAACAGTTGCGTTCGCGAGCGCCGACCGGTCATCGATTATTCACGCGCTCAGCGAGTCGCATGGCGGAAGGCTCAACCTGCATGTTCATACTGCGCACGAGGGACATCATGGCAGCCCTGCGAAGTACAAGCAGGAGTTCGCTCATCATTGTTGCGGTGTGGTCTCCCCTCCTGGTCTTGAAGTCACGGCGATCGGCTTCTTCTTGCAGCCGAAAATCTGGTCGGCGCTTTCTCCTTCTGTGCAGATAGTGCTTTCGGGCAATCGATTATCTCGCCTAGACCGGCCTCCAAAATCTCTGACAGCGTGAACGCCAGCGAACGGACCGTTTAGTGCGGCTGTTCGCTCTAGCATCCTTTGTCAGGGAGACGGTTATGCCAGCGCAGAAAAAATGCGCAGCAAGATTTCGATCCGGCTTGTTGCCTATCGTCCTCACGGCTTGGCTTGTGACGATCGGGACTGCGCACGCGTCCGACGTCGATAGCGAGCATCTCTTCGGCTTTACCGAGGGGGCCGACATCGGCAAGAAAGGCGAACGCGAAGCCGAGACTGAGACAATCGGCCGCTTCGGCAAATCGGGCGGCTCCTATACGGCGCTCACGCAGAATAACCAGGTGAAGTGGTTGCCTGCGGAGAATCTTCGGGTGGGAGCGAATGTCGCGGTCGCCTATTTCGACATTGGCGGCGTATCGGGGCTGTCTGATATGCGACTTGTGGCTTTGCAAGGCGTCTCGTTCGATGCGCGGTTTCACTTGATGGATCGTCGCTCGGGGCCGTTCGGCGTCACGCTGATCGCCGAGCCTCGTTGGGGACGTATCGACGCGACAAGCGGCGAGGCCTCGACAAGCTATGGCGGCATATTCACGCTCGCCATCGATCGGGAACTGATCGACGATTGCCTGTTCGGTACATTCAACGTGCTCTACGATTCGCAGGCGATAAAGAAGCCGTTACCCGAAAATTGGACTTATGATTCCAAGATTGGCGTGTCTGCGGCGATTGCCGCGCGAGTGACTTCCGCGTTCTTTATCGGCGGCGAGATGCGGTACGTGCGAGCTTACGACGGCCTCGGCCTCGATCAATATTCAGGCTACGCAATATTCGCAGGGCCAACGCTTTACCTGCAATTGGCAAAGGGCATGGCGATCTCGGCGGCGTGGAACATGCAGATTTCAGGTTCGCCGGCGGCCGGCGGCCCGCTCGACCTCACTCATTTCGAGCGTCAGCAGGCGAAAGTGCGCTTCAACGTCAATTTCTGAAATGATAGCGCGCACCGGACAAATGCTGTCGGTAGAACAGAACTGTTTTGTTCATCGAAAAAGATGGTGAGCGCACAAGGGATCGAACCTTGGACCTCTCCCGTGTGAAGGTAGAGGTCACGACTACTTAGTGCCGATGAACACGCCGTTAACTTGCTCGCGATCGTGGTTAGGGCGGATTTGGGGCTACGAATTATTTCCTAGAACCTCTCCCGTTTTTGGGGAAAGTGTCCTACCCTCACTTAGAGGGGATTTTAGGATGGCTTCGCTTAACAACGATCCAGTCGATGGTCTTGTCGTTGATGAAGTCGGCGCATGGGCGTTGGACAAACATGAGCGGCTGAAAAAATTTATCGATGCATCGAGGGGTGCTCGCGCCAAATTTCTGCCGCCGAGAGGCACCGGTGGTGCGAGTTATATCGATCTATATTCGGGACCGGGGCGTTCTCAAATTCGAGGAACCAATCGATTTATCGATGGAAGCCCGCTAGTTGCTTATAAAGCTGCGAGACAGAGCAATACGCGCTTTTCAGAGATTCACCTGAATGATTTTGATCACGCTCGATCCTTGGCTGCTCAACAGCGCATAGCAAAGTTGGGTGGCGCGGCTCAGGCTTATGGCGAGCCGGCTGACGTAGCAGTCGATCGAATAATCCATGCGTTGAATCCTACCGGCCTTCACTTTGCATTTCTTGATCCTTACGAGCTCGAAGTCCTGCCGTTCAAGATTATTCGAAAGCTTGCGGCTCTCCCTAATATGGACATGCTCATACACGTGAGCGTTCTCGATCTTCAGCGCAACCTTCGAAGATATGTCGATGACGGACGAGTGCTTGACTCATTTATGCCGGGTTGGCGTGCTGCAGTTGACATCAACCGTAGCGATCAAGGATTACGAACTGATCTTCTACATTATTGGTTAGATGAGATCAGAAAGCTCGGTACGACGCCCGCATCTGGCATTGAGTTAGTTTCAGGTCCGGGCAACCAGCGACTTTATTGGCTGGTGTTCGTAAGCGCAGATGCGCTAGGTCAGAAACTTTGGGACGACGTTAGGAACGTCACAGTTCAAGAACGACTCTTGTGAGGACATATGGCCGACACATCGATTGAGTGGACGGACGCTACTTGGAATCCCGTTGCCGGCTGTACCATAATTTCTCCGGGCTGCAGGAATTGCTATGCGATGCGTATGGCCGCACGTCTGGATGCGATGGGAATGGAAAAGTATGAAGGTCTAACTAGAAAAAGCGGCGGCAAATTTGTCTGGAGAGGAAGGGTTCGACTCGACCACAAAGCTCTTGAAATTCCTGGCTCGTGGAAAAAGGCTCGTCGTATTTTTGTAAATTCGATGTCTGACTTATTTCACGACGGTGTGCCGGCTGAATTTGTGCAGCAAGTTTGGAAAGTCATGGAGGCTACGCCGCAACACACATATCAAATTTTGACAAAACGTCCCGAGCGCATGGCCGACATAACGGCATCCCTACCAGTCCTAAAAAATGTCTGGCTCGGCACGAGCGTTGAAAATGCAGAATATCTTAATCGCATTGACGACTTGAGGCGAGTTCGTGCCATCGTGCGATTTATTTCATTTGAACCTTTGCTGAGTTCAGTCGCCGCCGCAGATTTGCGCGACATTCACTGGGCAATCGTCGGCGGCGAAAGTGGTCCGCGTGCGCGGCCGATGATGCAAAAGTGGGTAGATGAGATAAAGGCGCGCTGCCGGAAATCGAACACCGCATTCTTCTTCAAACAATGGGGCGGTGTGCGGAAGAAAACCACGGGGAGAACCTATCGAGGCCGCACGTTCGACGAGATGCCATCGATACACGTTGAGGCATGATCTCAGCGCGGAGCTTGGGGCGGATTTGGGGCGTATCGAAACGTAAAATAACGTCTCTAAACGTCTGATTTTGCCAGTTGCGCGATGAGACTGAAAATAAAAAGCCTATATTTAAAGGGCTTTTTATGGTGGGCGCACAAGGGATCGAACCTTGGACCTCTCCCGTGTGAAGGGAACGCTCTCCCGCTGAGCTATGCGCCCGAATGACCGCGTGCGGTCAATCAATGCCGCGATTTACGAAGTCATCGCATTGGGTGTCAAGCGCGGACAGACGCATCTGCGGGAAATCGCGTCACACCGGCTGGCGCGCGCGGGATGCGTGGGATTGCAAAGCCTTGATGCGCTGAGCCAGGGTGCCCGTTGCTTCGGCTGTCGCACCGCCGCTGCCGGATGTAGCTGTTCCGTTGACGGCGGCAGTTTTTGCCGGCTCGGCGGCGAGCATTGCCTCGATCGGCGAATCCGGGCCTTCGAGCGTCACCGCCAGCTTGGCGACTTCGGCGGCGATATCGTTGATGCGCTCGCGCAGCAGCGCATTTTCCATGCGTTCGGTGGACCAGGCCGATTCCGCCTGTTGATGAATGAGATTTATATCTCGCTGCAATTTCGATCGCTCGTCGCGCGCGGTGCGAAGCTGTTCTTCGAGCGTGGCCTTCTCGGCACGCAGTTTGTTCATCGCGGCGGATTTGCCGCCGGTGGTCGCTGCAATTTCGTCGCGCAGTTCCTGTTCGATCTTCTTTGAATTCTCGGATTGCTGTCGCAGCAGATTGTTTTCGTATTCGCGCTCCGCGAGAATCTTACCCTGGAGCGCGAGGCGGCTTTCGAGATCCGCGATGCGGCTGGTCTGTAGTTCGGTTTCCTTCACCTGAACCAGAAGCTGGCGATCCAGATCGGTGACGCGGCTGTTGAGATTTTCGACACGCCCGCGCGCGCTTGCGAGCTCGCGTGTCGCCGCATCCGATTCACCACGCTGCTCGGCGAGACGCGCCTGCGTATCGCTGAATTCTTTTTCCGCGTCGTTGACGCGATTTTGCAGGGCATCGACCTGCGCGCGCACGGCAGCCAGCTCAGTTTGATGACCTTCAGCTTTCGCCGAATGTGTGTTGAGTTCGCCGGTGAGCCTGCCGAGTTCAGCCTGCTTGTCGGCGAGAGCCTGTTCAGCCGTTCGAAGAAGATTTGTTTTCGACGCAAACTCCTCTTCCGTCGCGCGCTGCTGGTCACGCAGCAGTTTCTCGCGCGCTTCAAGCGAGAAGATGGTCGCGTTCTTCTCGCCAAGTTCGATCTTGAGGCGGTTGATGGCGTCGGACTTCTTGCCGAGTTCGGCCAATTGGCTCGATGTCTTGTTCTTGAGCTGATCGACGCTCATCTCCAATCGCCGCGCCGACATCGCAAATTCCGCGCGCAGCTGGTCCTTGTCGGCCTGAATCTCAGCCATCGACAAAGGCGTCGCGGCCTCCAGACGCTTGGTCGTCAGGCGCACCGCGCGGCTGTGAACCAGCGGCACAATCATCAGGCCGAACAGCATCGAGACCAGAAAACCGATCGCCACATACATGATCGGTTCGACCATCGGAACCACTCCTACGCCACGGAAACAGACCCCTTTACCTTGCCACGGGGCGAATGGAAAAAGCTAGCAGGACAGGACGTTAACGTGAATCCGTGGCTTTGGGGTCACGTCGGACGGGCCTGCCGCTCAGACTGTGGCAGCCGCAATAGTCCGGGTTGCGGATTTTGCGGCTTTCCCGTCGAACTTTTCGCGCGCCTTTTTGATGCGGTCCTGATTGTCCCGCGCCCAATTCGACAGGGCCGTAACCGGCTTCAGCAGGTCGCGCCCGAGTACTGTCAATTCGTAATCCACCCGCGGCGGAATGGTCGGATAGACTGTTCGCGTGACGAAGCCGTCGCGTTCCAGACCGCGTACCGTCAGCGTCAGCATGCGCTGGGAAATGCCGCTAATGCTGCGGCGAAGCTCGTTGAAGCGCATCGGGCCTTCGCCGAGATACGTCACCACCAGCACGGTCCATTTGTCGCCAACGCGGGCGAGGACTTCGCTGATGCCCCGGCAGTCGCCGGTTAAATGGATGTTCCTAGTGGCCATGAATGTGCCTCCTTGTGACCGTCTCTGTAGTCACATATCCAGTGTAGGGCACAAATGTGTACCACCGGGCGGGGTTTCAAGCAAACCCGCCGCCACAAATTCGAGGAGAAGAAAATTGGCTCAGAAACTTCACGTCATTGTCGGCTCGACGCGCCCTGGCCGCGTCGGCCCGTCCATTGCCAAATGGTTCGCGAGCGCCGCCAAAGCGCATGGCGCGTTCGATGCTGAACTGGTGGACATCGCCGATTTCAAATTGCCGGTGCTGGACGAGCCGGAGCACCCCGCGAAAAAGGCCTACACCAAGGATCACACCAAGGCGTGGTCGGCGAAGGTCAATGAAGCCGACGCCTATGTGTTCGTCACGCCTGAATACAATTATTTCACGTCGCCCGCGCTGGTGAACGCGCTCGATTTTCTCGTCCATGAATGGAGGTACAAGCCGGCCGGTATTGTCAGCTATGGCGGCGTGTCGGGCGGATTGCGGGCTGCTCAATCCTTGAAGGGATTGGTGACGTCGCTGCGGATCATGCCGATCCCCGAAGGCGTCGCCATTCCAAATTTCTTCGAGCACATCGACAAGGCAAGCGGCGCGTTCAAGTCGAACCCGCTGATGGATGCATCGGTCAAGACGATGCTCGATGAACTTGCGAAATGGTCAGCGGCTTTGAAGCCGATGCGGGCAGCCTGATTGCCGCGGCGCAGGCTACCTGGAATCCGTTCTGACAAATATCAGAACGGATTCCAGGTCGAGCGCGGCGTGAATTTCAGATAGCCGATGTTGGCGCCGAGCCGAAGACCGACACCGGAGCGGATCGGGACCACCACAACGCCGCTGGACGTCAGCGCCGTCATGCCGAAACCGCCGATGAAGTAGGCCGAGCCGTCGATGCCGGCGAAACGCTGATAGATCGCGTCGGTCGCGGGCAGATTGTAGACAAGCATCATCGTGCGCGCGCCATCGCCGCCCCAGTCGAAGCCGACCGACGGGCCTTGCCAATAGACGCGCAGGTCGCCTGCATTCTTGGTGTAGAGCGTGCCTTCACCGTAGCGAAGGCCGGCGACGAATGCGCCCGAACCTTCTTCACCGAGCACGTATCCGTTGGGCAGCCCCCATTGGCTCACGGCGCGTTCGATCACGGACGCGAGGCCGCGCGAAACGTTGCCGAAAAATCTATGGCCGGCACCGACCAATTCGTCGGGACCGTAGGTGCCGCCGTCCTGCCGTTGCTGTGCGGAGGCCGGCAGCGAGAAACAAACCATCACCGCAAACGCGATGGCTGCGAGGCGCGATACAAAACTCATTAAAAGCCCCTTGGGTCGCAATGGCCGGGTTTCATGCCCGTCGCTTAACGCCTTGCTGACCGGCACGGCTTAAGCTGCGGGTTCACGTCCCGACTCGAAGTTTATCGGCACCAACTATGACGGCACAGCGGCAGGAAAATAAAGGGGAGCGCCTCAAAATCGCCTCTCTGGCAGCAATTGCAGGGCTTTTCTTCGGCCTCGCATGCCCGGCCTTGAAGGCCGTTGCGGCCTCGACCGAGCGGGTCGTCGTCAACCGGAACACGGGCCTCGCCATCGACGGCTTCGACCCTGTTGCCTATTTCACCGACAAGGAAGCGTTGCCGGGACGGGCCGATTTCGAGGCATCGGACCAGGGCGCGATCTGGCGTTTTCGCAACGCTGGCAACCGGACAGCCTTTCTGGAGCGTCCGGAAATCTATGGCCCTCGCTTCGGCGGCTACGACCCGACCGATGTCGCGCGCGGCAAGCCCGTTCCCGGCCGGGCGCAAATCTGGCTGATCCGCAACGAGCGGCTTTATCTTTTCAATCGTGAAGAAAGCCGCGATGCCTTCGCTGCCGCGTCGGATCGCATTCTCGACGAGGCCAATGCGAAATGGCCTTCATTGTCGGCAACATTGTCAAGCTACTGACGGGCAGCGTCCGCGTCGCCCCATGCGATGAATTCCGGCACCAGGAATCCTTCGCGTGCCTCGCCGAACCGCAATTCACCGCCCTTGCCGTCGGTGATCTTGCCGCCAGCCGCCGTGACCACGGCATGTCCCGCTGCGACATCCCATTCCGACGTCGGCGCGAGCCGTGGATAAATGTCGGCACCGCCCTCGGCGACGCGGCAGAATTTGATTGCAGAACCTAGTACCTGCCGGATCGCACCCGGTCGCGCGGCGATGAACGCCTGCGTGTGCTTGTCCATGTGCGAGCGGCTGACCGCGACGATCCACGCACCGCCCGATCCGGGATGTTTGCGCGTCCTGATCGATTGGGCTGCGCGTGCGTGTGCATCCTTTGTCACAAGCAAGCGTTCTGCGCCGTGACCGACGACCCCGCGCCACAAAAGTCCGAGCGCAGGCGCGCTGACAATTCCCAACAATGGCTTGCCGTTTGTCACCAGTGCGAGATTGACAGTGAATTCGTCGCGGCCGGCGACGAATTCCGTCGTGCCGTCGAGCGGATCGATCAGGAAGAAACTGTTTTTGTAAGGGCGTTTCGCAAGCTGCGTGCGCTCCTCGGAAAGCGTCGGCACATCGGGGACGAGCTTCGCAAGCCCTTCCGCAATGACGCGGTCGGCCGCCATATCGGCCTCCGTCACGAGTGAACCGTCGGCTTTGCCTTCGATTCTCATGGAGGGCCGCGCAATGGAGAGGATCGCAGCGCCTGCCTGCGCGACGATGTCCGTCAGCGGTTCGAGCAGCGCCATCGCCGCGTCGCCATCGACCGCCGGTCCTTCGCCGGCGGATTTAGTCATCGACCGATCTCATCTTTGCGCGCGTTCCTGCTCATTCCGCTGTGGTTCTAAGGGTTGTCTCCGTAGCAGCAAATCGTGCTGCGGTGTATCAAATCATAAAGCACGCATGATTCGCCGCGTCAGCAGGGCGCGGCCGAAAAATCGGACGAATACGCACTTCAGGAATGGAATAATGTCTGGCACTTCCGGTCCCGCCCCCGACGCTCTCGATCTTGCAGCTCTGATGTGTTCGCGGGTGTGTCACGATCTCATCAATCCGGTGGGCGCCATCGTTAACGGGCTGGAAGTTTTCGACAGCAGCTCCAAGGAAGATGATAAGCAATTCGCACTCGATCTCATCCGCAAGAGCGCGATGTCCACTTCGGCGCGGCTCCAGTTCTGCCGCATCGCCTATGGCGCAGCGGGATCGGCCGGTGCGCAGATCGACCTCGGCGAAGCGCAGAAAATCTCGCGCGGTCATCTCGAGGACGACAAGACGAAGCTGACATGGAATCTGCCGCACGTGCTGCTGGCGAAGAACCGCGTAAAATTACTGCTGAATCTTCTGGTTATTGCACAGCAGGCTATTCCGCGCGGCGGCGAACTTGTCATCGATCCGGTCGGCGAAGGTGACGCGATGGGCTTCAAGGTGAAGGCTGCGGGGCCGAACGCCAAGGAGCCACTCAACATCAGTGAGCATATTCACGTCACCAACCCTGCATCGGTCACGGCTCATGCGGTGCAGCCGTACTACACGGCGCTTCTGGCGCACGCCTGCGGGCTGAAGGTCGCGATAGCGTCGGCTGCCGATGCGGTGACGGTGAGCGCGTCGTAGGTTTTAACCAATTGTTAACCAGCCGCGCCTGCTTCGCGCGCGGCTGCGTAGAACTACTTTAGCTATTTGTTCAGAGCGTTCTTTTGCAATTGCTCAACCAAACTTAAACGCTTTGCCGTGAAAGTAGCCAGAATCCGGAAGCCCGCGCCGCGTGCTCCGCGTTCTCGAAGGCTGGTTTCATGGACGATCTTCTGCGGGAATTCCTGACCGAGACCAACGAGAGTCTCGACACCGTCGACAATCAGTTGGTGCGGTTCGAGCAGGATCCCAACAACGCGAAGATCCTCGACAACATTTTCCGCCTTGTACACACCATCAAGGGCACCTGTGGCTTCCTCGGTCTGCCGAGATTAGAAGCACTGGCCCACGCAGCCGAAACGCTGATGGGAAAATTCCGCGACGGCATGCCTGTCACCGGCGAGGCCGTGTCGCTCATTCTTTCGACGATCGACCGCATCAAGGATATTCTCGGCCAGCTCGAAGCGAACGAGTCCGAGCCGGAAGGCGGCGACCCCGATCTGATCGATGCGCTCCATCACATGGTCGAAGCGGGAATGGCCGGCATCGCGGCTCCTACCACCGCTGCGAAACCCGAAGGCAAGACCGAAGGCACGCTCGTTGTGCAGACGCTGGAGCGCGAATTGCGCCCCGGCGAAGTCTCGCTTGACGATCTTGAGCGCGCGTTCCGCGAAACATCCGTCGAAGTTACGTCTCCGCCGATTGCACCGGCCGCCGCTCCCGCAAAGTCTGTCAAAGCCGCGCCGAAGAAGATTGCCGCCGAAAGCGATACGCCGGAAGGCGACAAGGTCGCCAACCAGTCGATCCGCGTGAACGTCGATACGCTCGAACATCTGATGACGATGGTGTCGGAGCTGGTTCTGACGCGCAACCAGTTGCTTGAAATCAGCCGCCGCAACGAGGAAAGCGATTTCAAGGTCCCGCTCCAGCGGCTGTCGAACGTCACAGCCGAGTTGCAGGAAGGCGTGATGAAGACACGCATGCAGCCTATCGGCAACGCCTGGCAGAAGCTGCCGCGCATCGTGCGCGACCTGTCGAGCGAGCTTGGCAAGCAGATTGAACTGGAAATGCACGGCGCCGACACCGAGCTGGACCGGCAGGTGCTCGATCTCATCAAGGACCCGCTGACGCATATGGTCCGCAATTCGGCGGACCACGGGCTGGAGTCCACAGCAGACCGCGTTGCCGCCGGCAAGCCGGAGCAGGGCACCATTCGCGTCTCCGCCTATCACGAAGGCGGTCACATCATCATCTGCATCGCCGACAACGGGCGCGGCCTCAACACCGAGCGCATCAAGGCGAAGATCGTTTCCAACGGCCTCGCAGCCGAGTCCGACGTCGAGAAGATGACTGAAGCGCAGATACACAAATTTATTTTTGCACCGGGCTTCTCGACCGCTGCCGCCGTCACCAGCGTGTCCGGTCGTGGCGTCGGCATGGATGTGGTGCGCACCAACATCGACCAGATCGGCGGCACCATCGATGTGAAGTCGGTGCCGGGCGAAGGGTCGAGCTTCACCATCAAGATTCCGCTGACGCTTGCCATCGTGTCCGCGCTGATCGTGGAGGCGGCGGGAGATCGTTTTGCCATTCCGCAACTCTCCGTCGTCGAACTCGTTCGCGCGCGCGCCAACTCCGAACATCGCATCGAGCGCATCAAGGACACGCCCGTATTGCGCCTGCGCAACAAGCTGTTGCCGCTGATGCATCTGAAGAAGCTGCTTAAGATCGACGACGGTACGTCATCCGATCCTGAAAACGGTTTCATCGTCGTGACACAGGTCGGCAGCCAGACATTCGGCATTGTCGTCGATGGCGTCTTCCACACGGAAGAAATCGTCGTCAAGCCGATGTCCACCAAGCTGCGTCACATCAACATGTTCTCGGGCAACACGATCCTCGGCGACGGCGCGGTCATCATGATCGTCGATCCGAACGGCATCGCGCATTCGCTCGGCACGTCCATCGCGGCACAGAATGAAATCGCCGACGAGAACGCTGCGAAGGTCACTACTGAAGAAAACCTGACATCGCTGCTGGTGTTCCGCGCCGGTTCGCAGCAGCCGAAGGCTGTGCCGCTGGCGTTGGTCACGCGGCTTGAAGAAATCGCGATCGACAAGATCGAATTCTCCAACGGCCGTCACATGGTTCAGTACCGCGAGCAGCTGATGCCGCTGGTGCAGATCGAGGGCGCCACGTTGCGCGAAAGCGGTGTGCAGCCCATTCTCGTGTTCGCCGACGATGGACGATCGATGGGTCTCGTTGTCGATGAGATCATCGACATCGTCGAAGAACATCTCAATATCGAGGTTGCAAGTTCACAGGACGGCATCCTGGGCTCCGCAGTCATCAAGGAGCAGGCCACCGAAGTGATCGACATCGGCCATTTCCTGCCCATGGCGTTTGCCGACTGGTTCAGCCGCAAGGAAATCAATCCGCCGGTGGCGACGCAAAGCGTGTTGCTCGTCGATGACTCCGCGTTCTTCCGCAATATGCTGGCGCCGGTGCTGAAGGCGGCCGGATATCGCGTCTCGGTCGCGCAGAGCGCCCACGAAGGTTTGGGCCTGCTTCGATCGGGCAAGGACTTCAATGTGGTGCTGACCGATATCGAAATGCCGGAGATGAACGGTTTTGAATTCGCCGAGGCGATCCGTGCTGATCAGCGCATGAGCGGGATGCCGATCATCGCGCTGTCGTCGCTGATGTCGCCGGCGGCTATCGAACGCGGCCGCCAGGTTGGTTTTTATGACTACGTCGCGAAGTTCGACCGTCCGGGTCTGATCGCGGCACTGAAGGAACAGACCGCCGAAATGAGCCAGGCGGCTTGAGGGCATGACGATGAACGAGCAACTCGACGCATCCGACAAGGGCGTGACCGAATACGTCACGGCGATGATCGGTGGCCAATTGTTCGGCCTGCCGATTTCACGCGTGCAGGACGTGTTTATGCCGGAGCGCATGACCCGCGTGCCGCTCGCATCGGACGATGTTGCGGGTGTGCTCAATTTGCGTGGCCGCATCGTCACCGCGATCGACATGCGTGCACGTCTCGGTCTCGCCAAGAATGAGGACAGCGCCGAGCTGATGGCGATCGGCGTCGATCTGCGCGGCGAATCCTACGGTCTTCTGATCGACAATATCGGCGAGGTTCTGAAGCTATCCGATGAAAACTGTGAAGTGAATCCGGTCAATCTCGATCCGCGCATGGCCAAGATGGCTGGTGGCGTTCATCGCCTCGACGGCCAGTTAATGGTGGTGCTCGATGTCGACCGCGTTCTTGAAATCGGTGCGGACAAACTCGCCGCGTAAGACGGCAAAAAAACGAGACGTAATATTGGAAACGCCCTTCGGGGATACGAATACAGAGGCAGTAACATGAAAACGTGTTTGATCGTTGACGACTCGAGCGTGATCCGCAAGGTCGCTCGCCGTATTCTCGAAGGTCTGGATTTCCAGATCGTCGAAGCCGAGGACGGCCAGAAAGCCGTCGAGATGTGCAAGCGCGCGATGCCGGATGCTGTTCTGCTCGACTGGAACATGCCCGTCATGGACGGCTACGAGTTCCTACGCAATCTTCGCCTGATGCCGGGCGGCGACAAGCCGAAGGTTGTGTTCTGCACGACCGAGAACGATGTCGCGCACATCGCGCGCGCACTCCATGCCGGCGCCAACGAATACATCATGAAGCCGTTCGACAAGGAAATCGTCACGGCAAAATTCCAGGAAGTCGGCCTGATCTGAGTTGTTCCTAAGCGGGTGCCCGCAGAAGCGGACACCGTGTGTGTGCGGTTGCGTTGAGTAAAGAATTGCAATGAGTAGCGTTGTTACGGAATCCGCAGGATCGGCCGGTGTTCGGAGCGATGCGCTCCGCGTCATGGTGGTCGACGATTCAGCCGTGATACGCGGACTAATTACCCGCTGGATCGACGCCGAGGCTGACATGAAAGTCGCCGCGTCGATCCGCACGGGTCTCGATGCCGTCAATCAGCTCGAACGCGTCGACCCGGATGTCGTCGTGCTTGACATCGAAATGCCCGATCTCGACGGTATCTCTGCTCTGCCGCAACTTTTGCAGAAAAAGCCGAAGCTTATCGTCATCATGGCGTCCACGCTGACACGCCGGAATGCCGAAATCAGCTTCAAGGCGCTGTCGCTCGGTGCCTCCGACTACATTCCGAAGCCCGAAAGCACCCGCGAGATGGGCGCGGCCGATATCTTCAAGCACGATCTAATCGAAAAGATTCGCCATCTCGGCGCTCGTCTTCGCCGTCCGGTTACGGTTGCAAGCCCGCCGATTGCGCCGGCGACTGCGGCGGCCGGTACGCCATTGCCGCGCACGTCGCAGGGTACGATGCCGCGCGTCGCACAGCCGAAGCTCATGCTTCGTCCATTCAGCGCGACCGCGCCGCGCGCGCTGTTGATCGGATCGTCCACCGGCGGCCCGCAGGCCTTGATGACGCTTGTGGCGAGCATCAAGCCGGTGATCGAACAATATCCGGTACTCATCACGCAGCACATGCCACCCACCTTCACGACAATTCTCGCCGAACATCTGGCGCGAAGCAGCGGATTTCCTGCGCACGAAGCCGTCGATGGCGAGCAGGTGAAAGCGGGGCAAATCTATCTCGCGCCGGGCGGACACCACATGCGCGCCGTTCGTGCAGGTGCAGGTGTGGCGATTGCGCTTGGCGACGATGCACCGGTGAATTTCTGCAAACCGGCGGTCGATCCGATGTTCAAATCCGCGATCGATATCTGGCAGGGCGGCATCATGGCTGTGATCCTGACCGGGATGGGATCGGACGGCATGCGCGCCGGAAAAGACATCGTCGCAGCCGGCGGCAGCATCATCGCTCAGGACGAAGCAACCAGCGTGGTCTGGGGCATGCCGGGTTCGGCGGCGAATGCTGGAATTTGCGCGGCCGTGCTGCCGCTCGATCAAATCGGGCCGAAACTTGTTCAGTTGTTTTCAGGAGTTCGGTCGTGACGCCGCAAGAGTATGAGTACCTTTGCAAGATCCTGAAGGAACGCTCCGGCCTGATGCTGGCAGCGGACAAGCAATATCTAATCGAAAGCCGTCTGCTTCCGCTCGCACGCCGCGCCGGACTGGCCGGCATCGGCGACCTCGTGCAGAAGATGAAAGGCGGTGCGGATGCGTTGATTGTCGACGTGGTCGAGGCAATGACCACGAACGAGACCTTTTTCTTTCGCGACAAGATTCCGTTCGACAATTTCAAGGACACGGTGATCCCCGAACTTATCAAGGCGCGGGCCGGCCGACGAACATTGCGCATCTGGTGCGCGGCCGCATCGACCGGCCAGGAGCCATATTCGCTCGCGGTGCTGCTGAGGGATATGGACGCGGCGCTTTCCGGCTGGCGCGTTGAAATCGTCGCCACCGACCTGTCACAGGAAGTGCTCGAAAAATCCAAGTCCGGCATCTACAGCCAGTTTGAAGTGCAGCGTGGGCTGCCTATTCAGTTGCTGGTCAAGTATTTCGACCAGGTCGGCGAGATGTGGCAGATCAAGCCCGATGTGCGCTCGATGGTGCAGTTTCGCCAGTTGAACTTATTGAAGGACTTCTCGCATCTGGGAAAATTCGACGTCATCTTCTGCCGTAACGTGCTGATCTATTTCGATCAGCAGACCAAGATCGATGTGTTCAACCGTCTGCTCAAGGCGAACGAACCCGACGGCTGCCTGTTTCTCGGGGCCGCGGAAACGGTTGTCGGACTGACGAACGCCTATCGGCCCTGCCAGCAGCGCCGCGGTGTATATGTGCCGAATCTCGTCGCAGCGCCGCCGCTCGCGCCGGCAATGGCGGCGGGCGGTACGCGGCCTTTGTCAACGCACTGAAACTCGACTAGATTCGCGTGGGGGACAGCGATCTCCCCGTGAGGCGCTCGCTCAAGCATCGCGTCCTGTATCTGTGAGGGCGCGGCCATGCCGTCGGTTTCCATTCCGGATCAAAGTCATGGCGTCTCTTTTAGAGAGGCGTTTTTCGTGTGGTTGAAAATTGCCGCGCTGAGTTTCGGCGGCCCCGCCGGGCAGATCGCGGTGATGCATCGTATTCTCGTTGACGAGAAGCGGTGGATTTCCGAGGGCCGTTTTCTGCACGCGCTGAACTATTGCATGCTGCTGCCGGGGCCGGAGGCGCAGCAGCTTGCGATTTACATCGGCTGGCTGATGCATCGCACCGCCGGCGGTATCATGGCGGGCGGCTTGTTCATCCTGCCCGGCATCTTCGCCATTATGGGGCTGAGCTATATTTACGCCGCTTACGGAAATGTCGGGCTCATCGCGGCGCTGTTCTTCGGCCTCAAAGCCGCTGTGCTGGCAATCGTCATTGAGGCCGTGGTCCGCGTTGGCAGACGCGCGCTTCGTAACAATATCATGATCGCACTTGCCGCGACCGCCTTCGTCGCGATCTTCTTTTTCAACGTATCGTTTCCGATCATCATCATTGCGGCAGGTCTGATCGGGTTTCTCGGCGCAAAGTCAGGCCGGCCCGAGTTCGAGGCGGTGGCACACGGAGGCGGCAAGGAGACGGCGTTGGTCGATAACTTGTTGAGTGACGCGACGCCGGAGCACGCGCGCCCGACGGCAGCACGCGCAATCAAGGTGGCTGCAATCTGGTTGCCGTTATGGCTGGTGCCGGTCGCGCTTCTGATCTTGATGTTGGGGCAGGCCAATGTGTTCAGTCAGATCGCCGTCTTCTTCAGCAAGATGGCGATGGTGACGTTTGGAGGCGCTTACGCGGTGCTGGCCTATGTCGCACAACAGGCGGTCGATCACTATCACTGGGTTAATGCGCGCGAAATGCTCGACGGTCTCGGCATGGCGGAGACGACGCCGGGTCCGCTCATCATGGTGTTGCAGTTCGTGGGTTTCATGGCGGCATTTCGCGATGCAGGTTCGATGCCGCCGATGCTGGCGGGCACACTCGGCGGATTGCTGGCGACATGGGTGACGTTCACGCCGTGCTTTCTGTGGATTTTTCTCGGTGCGCCATTCATCGAGACGTTGCGCGGCAACAATGCACTGGCCGGTGCTTTGTCGGCGATCACGGCCGCAGTGGTCGGCGTGATCCTGAACCTCTCGATCTGGTTTGCCATTCACACCGTGTTTCGAGAGACCATCCCGGTTAGCTCATACGGTCTTTCGTTCGAGATGCCGGTGCTGTCCAGCGTCGATCCCTATGCGCTAATCCTTGCAGTTGCGGCTGCCGTCGCGATCTTCCGATACAACGCCGGGATGCTCTATGTGCTTGCGGGATCGTGCCTGGCGGGCATAGGGCTGCATATTGCGGGCTTGATTTGAGCGCAAACAAAAACCCCGCCATTCTCGGCGGGGTTATAGTCGGGAGGAGAGAGCAAGACACGCTCTCGAGGAAACCCGTTAGGCTGGAATGCGTTCTTCGTGCTCATGCGGTTCGCGCAGCACATAGCCACGGCCCCACACCGTCTCGATGAAGTTGCGGCCTTCGGAAGCGTTCGCAAGTTTCTTGCGCAGCTTGCAGATGAACACGTCGATGATCTTGAGTTCCGGCTCGTCCATGCCGCCGTAGAGATGATTGAGGAACATCTCCTTGGTGAGCGTGGTGCCCTTGCGGAGCGAGAGCAGCTCGAGCATCTGGTATTCTTTTCCGGTGAGGTGCACGCGTTGACCGCCAACTTCGACCGTCTTGGTGTCGAGATTGACGACGAGATCGCCGGTCTGGATGACCGACTGGGCGTGGCCCTTGGAACGGCGCACGATCGCATGGATGCGGGCGACCAGTTCGTCCTTGTGGAATGGCTTGGTCATGTAATCGTCGGCGCCGACGCCGAGACCCTTGACCTTGTCCTCGATGCCGGCGAGGCCGGAGAGGATGAGAATGGGTGTCTTGATCTTGGAGACACGCAGCTGCTTGAGAACGTCGTATCCGGACATGTCCGGGAGGTTCAGGTCGAGCAGGATAATGTCGTAGTCGTAAAGTTTACCGAGATCGACGCCTTCTTCTCCGAGGTCCGTCGTGTAGACGTTGAAGCTCTCGGATTTGAGCATCAATTCGATCGACTGCGCAGTGGCGCTGTCATCTTCTATCAGCAATACGCGCATGCCAGTCCCCTATAGGTCGCCGCTGTGGCGTCAGGCCGGCCGCATACTTGCGGCACTGGAAAAACGCCTTTGCACAACTGATTCGGATCCTGACCAGATATGGTTAACAAATGCTGATTCTGGTCCGCAAGCTCTATCGTGCAATTTTTGCCGAATCGCGCTAAGATGTTGCGTATAGGCAGCTTTTCTAACCGTATCCGTTCGTAATCCACATTAAGAGTCGGGCCTAACCGACTCTCGCGACTCGCCCTTTTTCTGAAGGGCAAGGCGTTCTCAGTCACCAAAGACAGTGACGTAATGATTAACGATGCGGGTAAACACGGGGTTAAGGGATGGGGCTGGAATCGCCGAAATTTAAGGTTTTCGCAATGAAGGCAGCTTTTCGGTGAAAGCCCTTGCCGAGCAGATCACTGATTTAGATGGCGCTACGATCTATGGCCGCGTGGTCGGCGTGCGCGGCCTGATGGTGGAGGTTGCCGGACCCATTCATGCGATGTCGGTCGGCGCACGCATCGTTATCGAGACCGGTACAAATCGATTCATACCGTGTGAAGTGATTGGCTTTTCCGGCAACAACGCCGTGGTGATGCCGTTCGCGGGGCTTGAGGGCGTCCGTCGCGGTTGCCGCGCGGTGATCGCCAATGCGGCAAGCCAGGCGCGCCCGTCGGCGTCGTGGCTCGGCCGCGTGCTCAACGCGATGGGTGAGCCGATCGACGGCAAGGGCCCGCTGGCGCAAGGCCCTGAGCCGATGCCGTTTCGTAACGCGCCGCCGCCGGCACATTCACGAAAGCGCGTCGGCGAGCCGCTCGATCTCGGCGTGCGCGCGCTCAATACTTTTCTGACCTGCTGTCGCGGACAGCGCATGGGTATCTTCGCGGGCTCCGGTGTCGGTAAATCCGTGCTGCTGTCGATGCTCGCGCGCAATGTCGATGCGGACGTTTCTGTCATCGGTCTTGTCGGTGAACGCGGCCGCGAAGTGCAGGAATTTCTTCAGGACGATCTCGGCGAGGAAGGTCTAGCGCGTTCGGTCGTTGTCGTTGCCACATCGGACGAACCCGCATTGATGCGGCGGCAAGCGGCTTATTTGACTCTCGCCATTTCCGAATATTTCCGCGACGAGGGAAAAGACGTGCTGTGCCTGATGGATTCCGTCACGCGTTTTGCGATGGCCCAGCGCGAAATCGGTCTCTCCGCCGGCGAACCGCCAACCGCCAAGGGCTACACGCCGACCGTCTTCACCGAATTGCCGAAGCTGCTTGAGCGCGCGGGGCCTGGCATGGGCGAGGGCACGATCACCGGCATTTTCACGGTGCTGGTCGATGGCGACGACCATAACGAGCCGGTCGCTGACGCGGTGCGCGGCATTCTCGACGGTCACATTGTGATGGAGCGCGCGATAGCGGAGCGCGGGCGCTATCCGGCGATCAACATTCTGAAGTCGGTTTCGCGCACAATGCCACGGTCGGCCGATCCGACGTTTCTGCCGGTCATCACAAGGGGTCGCCAGGTCATGGCGACCTACGCCGATATGGAAGAGCTGATCCGGCTTGGTGCCTACCGGGCCGGGTCGAGCCCCGAAGTGGACGAGGCCATCCGGCTGCACGAGCCTCTGGAAGCCTTCCTGAAGCAGGCCAAGGACGAGGCCACCGGGCTTGGGGAAGGATACCGCCGTCTGGACGAAATATTGCAGGTTCCTCAATCGGTTGAATCTTAGGTTTTGGAAACGGAACGCTAACTTTGTCGCGCCATGATCCCGCCATCTGTGTCCGACCGGAGCGGCCCTTGCGGGATGCCGGTCACTGTCCCGCTGAATGTTTGGGACTTCTGGGGAGTATGAGTCGATGAAGTCACGAGAAACGCTGATCCGACTTAAGAAATTTCAGGTCGACGAGAAGCGCCGCCGGGTCGCTCAGATCGAGGGCATGATTGCTGACTTCCAGCGCATGTCGGTCGATCTCGAACGCGAAATCCAGACCGAGCAGGATCGCGCCGGTATTCAGGATCCTTCGCATTTCGCCTATCCAACCTACGCCAAGGCCGCCATCCAGCGCCGCGAAAACCTCACCCGTTCGGCCGACGAATTGCGGGTTCAGCTTGAAGACGCCAAGGCGCTTCTCGGCGAGGCGTTCGAGGAATTGAAGAAGGTCGAATTGCTCGACGAGCGCGACCAGGCGCGGGAACGCGCTGAAGAAAACGCCCGCGAACAGGCGGACATGGACTCCATCGGGCTGATGCGCTCCCAGATTGGCGCGATGGCCTGATCTCAGCCGCCAAAGGTTGCAATCGCAAATTCAGGAACCCGGGCCGAAACGCCCGGGTTTTCTTTGCGAGAGGCCTCAGATGCGGCTGTCTGGAGGGTGGACCATCCCCACGCAAGATGTGATACGAAATGGCATAGTACCAAAGTGGATGGGCCCTATGCTTGCCGGGCCATCCGAAGGCGGTTTTTCGACGTGATTTCCAAGGAAGCTCAATGCTGACGCCCGGCGAACTGGTTTGGCTGCTCGCATCGGTTGCGAAGGGCGATGAGGCTGCTTTCGAGCGGCTTTATCAGAACACGCGCGCGAAACTGTTTGGCGTGGTGCTCCGTATATTGAGACGTCAGGATCTCGCCGAAGAGGTCATTCAGGAAGCCTACGTCAAGATCTGGAACAGCGCCGGACAGTTCAATCCCGGAATTGCTTCTCCGATCACCTGGATGGTGTCGATCGCGCGAAATCGGGCCATCGATGTCGTTCGCAAGCGTAGCGAAACGTCGATCGAGGAAGAGCCTGCGGCGATGGAAGTGGCGTCCGATACGCCGGAGCCATTGGCGCGCCGTGAGATGACGGAAGAATTGAAGCGCATTCTTGAATGCGTGGGACAATTGGATCCGGAACGGCAGAAGCTGATTCTGCTTGCTTATTACAACGGCTGGAGCCGCGAACAGCTCGCCGAAAAGTTCGATACGCCGTTGAACACGGTGAAGACGTGGCTGCGGCGAAGCATGATCGAGATTCGCGAGTGTCTCGGTCTGGATCTGGTGAGATGACCTATAGCGAAGATCATATCGCGCTTGCGGCTGAATACGCGCTCGGCACTCTCGACGCCGATGAACGCGCTTTGGTCGAGACCATGATGATCGTCGATCGCGGCTTCATGGATGTGGTTGCCGCGTGGGAGCACAAGCTCGCGCCGTTGCATCAGATGGTCGGTTCGGTCGAGCCGCCGGATTACGTCTGGGATAACATCAAAGCCGCCACCGGACTGACCGGCAAGCAGATGCCGATGTCGGAAATGCCGGTCTATGCCCCCCCGCGGCCGGTGGAAGAGCCGCCATCCGCCTACGTTCCTGAGAAGCCCGCGCCGGCACCCGTTCCCGAGCCGCCGCCGAGCTATCGTCAACTTGCGCCGAGCGAAGAAGACATCGCGCGCGCGCGTGCCGAGATCGAGGCTGCCGTGCGTGCAGCGCAGCCGCCGAAGGTCGAGCAGGACATCGTCGTCGCTCCCGTGCCGCCGCCGGAATCGGTCGCGCCGCCGGCTCTGCCTCCGCGCATCGAGCCGGAACGCACGAATGTTGTCGACATGTCGAGCCGTCGTCGCGGCGCGCCGGTGTTCGGATTCCTGACGACGGCGGTCGCAGCCTCGCTCGCTGCTGTCATCGCGTTGCAGGCGTACCGGCCGGAATTGCTGCCCGAACAGTTTCGCGTGAAGCCGAAAATCGTGACGGTCGAGGTGAAGGCACCGCCGCCGCCTGTCGGCTCGCAGTTTGTCGCACTGCTTCAGCAGGACACGTCGCTGCCCGCATTCATTCTGACGGTCGACACCGCAACAAAGAATTTCACCGTCCGCAAGGTCGGCGCGGTGACTGAGCCCGGCAAGAGCTATGAGTTGTGGCTGATCTCCGACAGGTTGCAGAAGCCGCGTTCGCTCGGCGTGATCGGCAACAGCGATTTCACGGTGCGTCCGTCGCTCGCCGCCTTCGACAGCGACACGATCAACAAGGCGACTTACGCCGTCACGGTCGAACAGGAAGGCGGCTCGCCGTCGGGTAATCCGACATCCGCGCCGATCTTCACCGGCAAACTCGTCGAGAGCGTCCCGACGCTTCCCGCAACGAACCGCTGATCTCAGAAATCCGGACAACAAAAAACCCCCGTGGGGAGCGGGGGCTTTTCGTTGACTCAGACTTGGGGACTCTGAGCAATCACGAGGCGACTTCGGGGGGCGGGGAAGAGTGCCTCATGAGTTCTTGAATTCCGTCAGCGGATCACCCGCTGGTCGGTGCTTGCTGAAATAACTGTCTTGCTGGCTTTCACGACCGGGCCGGATGCCTGCGCGTAGCTGTCACCGGCCGTCACGCGCGCGGAAATGCCGGCGCCCGCGACACCGATCGCAGCAACAAGCGCGACCACCACGATCTTAAGGTGGGTCATACGGTCGGCGCTGTAAAACGAATGGTTCATCACACTCTCCCGTCGCACTTTGGGGCTGAACATTGGTTTGTTCTTTCGCCCGCCGGTTCAACGTCTCACTTATTGTAGAGAACGTACGCGCCCGGATTTTGTTTCCTAGGGGGTCTCACAAACCAGTGAATTGTGTTGAGGCCTGAAAAGGCATCGGGGATTCCAGAAAAATTCCCTAGCAGACACAGGCTGTTCCCGAATCGGGGCAATCACAGCGTCAGGTCTGCTGACCCAACCCGAATCACAGAAATCGCTTGAATGTGGTCGTTTTGTCGCAGCCGGAGGGGCCGCTTTGCGCCGATCCGTCAGACGCTGCCGACGGTTTTCAGCCGTGCGCGCGGATGAATTTCAGCCTGCGACAGAACTGTGGTTTGCGCGCGGAAACGTTCGACCAGTGAGCGCACGAACGGACGGATCGCAGCGGAGGTGACGAGAACCGGGCCTTCGCCCTCGCGCGCCGCCTGCTCGAATTTATCGCGAACTGCGGCCATGAACTCCGACAGTTTCGATGGCTGCATCGCGAGACTGCGTTCTTCGCCGGTGCCGATGATGGATTCGGCAAAGGCCTGTTCCCATTTCGCGCTGAGCGCGATCAGCGGCAGATAGCCGTTGATCGATGTGTTCTGCGCGCAGATTTGCCGCGCCAATCTTGCGCGGACATGTTCGACCAGCGTTGCCGGATTGCGTGAGAAAGCGAGCGCGTCTGCGATGCCTTCGAGAATGGTGCCGAGATCGCGGATCGAAATGCGCTCGGCGAGCAGCAACTGAAGCACGCGCTGGATGCCCGACACAGTGATCTGGCTTGGCACGATGTCCTTGACCAATTCGCCCTGTTCCTTCGGCAACTCTTTCAGCAATTTCTGCACTTCGCCGTAAGACAACAGATCCGACATGTTGTTCTTGAGAAGTTCTGTGAGGTGCGTGGAGAGCACCGTCGGCGAATCCACGACGGTGTAGCCTTTGAGCGAGGCTTCTTCCTTAAGCGAGGCTTCGACCCATGTCGCAGGCAGGCCGAATGTCGGCTCGGTGGTGTGTGTGCCCGGCACATTGACCTGATTGCCCGCAGGATCCATGACCATGAACTGGTTGGCCCAGATGCGGCCGGTGCCGGCGTCCACTTCCTTGATCTTGATGACGTAAGTGTTCGCTTCGAGTTGCACGTTGTCGAGGATGCGAACAGCCGGCATCACAAAGCCCATCTCGATCGCCAAGGAACGGCGCAGCGCCTTGATCTGCTCGGTGAGGCGGTCGGTGCCGTCCGGCCCGTTGACGAGCGGCAGCAATGCATAGCCGAGCTCGATCTTGAGATCGTCGATCTTGAGCGCGGTGGAGATCGGCTCCTCCGCCGCTGCGGCCGCCGCCGCCGCTGGTTCGCTTGCGGCTTTTGCTTCGGCGACTTTCGCGGCGCGGTTACGGTTCTGCGAGGTCCAGGCGAGATAGCCCGCACCGCCGCCCAATATCAGGAATGGAAGCATCGGAATGCCGGGCAGCATCGCCAGCACCAGCATGACGCCTGACGACATGCCGAGCGCCTGTGGATAGCCGGACAATTGCTTCATCATCGCCTTGTCGGCCGCACCCGAGACGCCGGCTTTCGAGACGAGCAAGCCTGCGGCAGTCGAAACGATCAGCGCCGGGATTTGCGTGACGAGGCCGTCGCCGACGGTAAGGAGCGTATAGGTCCGGGCGGCGTCGCCAAAGCCCATGCCCTGCTGTGCAACGCCGATGATAATGCCGCCGATGACGTTGATGAACACGACGAGCAGGCCGGCAATGGCGTCGCCGCGCACGAATTTCGAAGCACCGTCCATCGCGCCGAAGAAGCCGCTTTCGTCTTCAAGTTCCTTGCGGCGCTGCTTGGCG
>BFBZ01000011.1_pt18 | contig 31494 bp, 30 predicted proteins | sample 1888401 | NCBI WGS metagenome assembly BFBZ01 (sample SAMD00112614, study PRJDB3348) | symbiont metagenome | host: Chara braunii
CGTCGACCGCCAGGACGCCGTCAGGGACGGCGTCCAGGCCCACCAGCCGGCGCTCGGCGCGGAGGTGGTCGAGGGCGCGGTTCACCACGATCCGGTGGAGCCACGCCGCGAACGGGCGGTCCGGGTCGACGCGCCGGATCCCCTCGAACGCCCGCTGGAATGCGTCCTGGGTCACGTCGTCGGCGGCCGCCGCGCTGCCGGTGATCGCCAGCGCCGCCCGCCGGGCCGCGGGGTGGTGACGGCGGAAGAGCTCGGCGGCGGCCTCCCGCGAGCCGCGCTGGGCCAGCCGCACCAGCCCGGGCTCGTCGGGCAGCGGCCCGGCGGTGCGGCCGGCCCCGGCGCGTGGGCCGCGGTCAGCGCGGATGCGGCTGATCATGGGGTCGCGGCGGCGCCTGCGGTCGGGGCCACATGCCACATCTACGCACGAGACGCCCTCGCTCGTCCCGCGACGGCGCTAGCGTCCGCTCCATGGACGTGACGCGCCGGCGGCCGCCGGCACCCATCCTGGGCCTGATCGGCGGGCTCGGCGGGGTGGCGCTCGTGACCTGGCTGATCGACGTGGTCGGCGACGACGTCAACGAGCTCTCGCTGACGGTCTGCTACCCGCTGCTGGTGCTGGCCGTCAGCGGGCTGTCGGGCGTGTGGCCTGGGCTCGCGACGGCCGTCGCCTCGGCGGTCGCGGTCAACTGGTTCTTCATCGCCCCCGTCCACACGCTGAGCGTCAACGACGGGCGCGACTGGGTGTCGCTGGGCGTGCTCGCCGCGACGGCGGTCATCACCGGGCACCTCGCCGCCGGGTTCCGTCGCCAGCGGGCCGAGGCCGAGGAGCGACAGCGCGACGCGGAGCTGCTGGCCGAGATGGCCGAGGCCGCCCTGGGCGGCGTCGGGCCCGGCCCCCCCGGCCCGGGGGTGGCGGACGCGGCCGCCCGGGCCCTCGGCGTGGAGTGGTGCCGCATCGAGCTGGGCCCGGCCGACGGCGCGGCGGGCACGCCGGTGGCGGTGCTGCCGTCGGCCGAGGGGTTCGCCGTGCCGCTGTCCGGCGGCGGGCGCCCGCTCGGCCTGCTGGTCGTGGGGCCCGTCCGCCCGGACGCCGAGCCGCGCTGGGCCACCCCGGGGTTCGCCGAGGCGGTCGCCGGCCTGGCGGCGGTGGCGGTGGAGCGTGGCCGGCTGCTCGCCGGGGCGCTGGAGGCCGAGAGCCTGCGCCGCAGCGACGAGCTCAAGACGGCGCTCCTGCACGGGGTGTCGCACGAGTTCCGCACGCCGCTCACGGCGATCCGGACGGCGGCGGACGCCCTGGCCACCACCCCCGGAGCGCCCGAGGGGAACACCGAGCTGCTGGCCGTCTTGGCTGAGGAGACCGCGCGTCTGGACCGGCTGGTGGCGAACCTCCTCGACCTGTCACGCCTCGAGGCCGGGGCGCTCGTGGCGCGCATGGACTGGTGCGCGCCCGCCGAGATCGCCGCGGGCGCGATGGACGCGGCCGCCCCGCTGCTGGCCGGCGCGGAGGTGATCCTGGACGTCCCGGACACGCTGCCGCTGGTGCGCGCCGACCCGGTGCTGTGCGAGCGGATCCTGGTGAACCTGCTCCACAACGCCGCCCGCCACGGCCGCCCGCCGATCCGGGTGACCGGTGAGGTGCGCGACGGCCGCACCGAGATCGCGGTGAGCGACGCCGGGCCCGGACTGAGCGAGGAGGTGGCGCCCGTGGTGCTCGACCCGTTCACGTCGGCCGGCCCCGGGGGCGGCACCGGCGTGGGCCTGGCGCTGGCGCGCGGCCTGGCCGACGCCCAGGGGGCGGCGCTGCGCGCGCCCGCGGCGGGCGAGTCGCGGTTCGTGCTGTCGTTCCCGCCCGCCCGCGTCCCCCAGGTCGCCTGATGGGCGCCGCCCGGATCCTCGTGGTCGACGACGAGCCCCAGGTGCTCCGCGGCCTGTCGGCGGCGCTGTCGGCCGCCGGGTACGAGCCGGCGACCGCCGCGACCGTCGCCGAGGCGATCGACGCCGCCGCCCTCCGCCCGCCGGACGCGGTGGTCCTGGACCTGCGCCTGCCCGACGGCTCGGGGGTGGACGTGTGCCGGCGCCTGCGCGAGTGGACGCAGGTGCCGATCGTGGTCGTGTCGGCGGTCGACGAGGAGACGGAGAAGGTCGCCGCCCTCGACGCCGGCGCCGACGACTACGTCACCAAGCCGTACGCGGTCGGCGAGCTGCTGGCGCGGCTCCGTGCCGCGCTGCGCCGCGGCGCGGCCCCGGCGGGGGAGTCGCCGGCGGTGCGGTTCGGCGACGTGGAGGTCGACCTGGCGCTGCGCGAGGTCCGCCGCGGCGGCGAGGCCGTGCACCTGACGCCGCACGAGTACGGCCTGCTGGCCGAGCTGTCGCGCCACCCTGGCCGGGTGCTCACCCACCGGGCCCTGCTCGGCGCGGTGTGGGGGCCGGGCTACGCCGACGAGACGCACTACCTTCGCGTCTACATGGCCAACCTGCGCCGCAAGCTCGAGGCCGACCCGGCCCGTCCCCGTCACCTGATCACGGAGACCGGGGTGGGCTACCGGCTGCGCCTGGAGCCGGCGTGATCGTCGGCAAGGCGGTCTACCGCGACGGGCTGCGGGTCGCCGCCGACGGGGATCTCGGCGCGATCGCCCGCGACTGCCGTGCCGGCGCCGGCGTGGCGTGGATCGGCCTGGCGCACCCCTCGTCGGACGAGTTCCGGGTGATCGCCGAGCAGTTCGACCTGCACGACCTCGCCGTGGAGGACGCCGTCACCGCACATCAGCGGCCGAAGCTCGAGCGATACGGCGACACCCTCTTCGTGGTGCTGCGCACCGCGCGGTACATCGACGAGGCCGAGACCGTGGACTTCGGGGAGCTCCACGTGTTCGCCGGTCCCGGCTTCGTCGTGACCGTCCGTCATGGCGAGGCGCCGGCGCTGGCCGAGGTGCGCCGCAAGCTCGAGGCGCGTCCCGACGTGCTGGCCCGCGGCCCCATCGCCATCCTGCACGCGATCGTGGACCGCGTGGTCGACGACTACGCCCCGGTCGTGGCCGGCATCGAGAACGACATCGACGAGATCGAGGACGAGGTGTTCCGGGCCGGCGGGAACCCCTCGCGCCGGATCTACGAGCTGATGCGGGAGGTGATCGCCTTCGGCCGGGCCGTGACCCCGCTCCCCGGGATGCTCGACGCGTTGATGCAGGGGCGCGGGGCGGACGACGAGGAGCTCCGCCACCTGCGCGACGTGCAGGACCACGCCCTCCGCATCCAGGAGCAGGTCGGGGCGTTCCGCGAGCTCCTCCAGAACATCCTGAGCGTGAACCTCACGCTTGAGACCCGGGCGCTGAGCGAGGCGTCCAACCGCCAGAACGAAGAGGTGAAGCGCATCTCCGCGTGGGCGGCGATCCTCTTCGCGCCGTCCCTGGTCGGGACGATCTACGGCATGAACTTCCGCCACATGCCCGAGCTCGACTGGGTGGCGGGCTACCCGATGGCGCTGGCCCTGATGCTGCTGTCGTCGGTCGTGCTCTACCTCGTCTTCAAGCGGCGGCGCTGGATCTGAGCGGCCCCGCCGCCTCTTGACGACATCTTGATGCCGGCCCGGGGGACCTTGAGGCCGGGTTGACGCGGCGGCTCCTAGCGTCGGGGCCATGGGAGATCTCGCCGCAGTCGCCATCGCCGTCGCGCTCTTCGCGCTCCTGGCCGTCGCCATCCCGCTGATCGCGAAGGTCCGCTGATGGGCGCCGGGGACGTCGCGGCGCTCGTCGTGGCGACCGCCGTCTTCGCCTACCTGCTGTACGCGCTGTTCCGGGCGGAGCGCTTCTAGTGCCCGCCAGGACGGAGCGCCGATGAGCGGGAACGACGCCGCCCAGATCGTCGTCTTCCTGCTGGTCGTCGCGGCGCTGACGCCGCTGCTCGGCACCTACCTGTACCGGGTCATCGAGCGGAAGCACATCCCCGGGGTCTCCAGCGTGCTCGGGCCCGTGGAGCGGGGCGCGTACCGGGTGCTGCGGATCGACCCCGACAGGGAGCAGGGCTGGAAGGGCTACGCCGGCGCCGTCCTCGCGTTCAGCGCCGCGAGCTTCGCGGTGCTCTACGCGATCCTGCGCCTCCAGGGGCACCTGCCGCTCAACCCCGCGGACTACCCGGGGATGAGCTGGAACGTCGCGTTCAACACCGCGATCAGCTTCGTGACGAACACGAACTGGCAGTTCTACGCCGGCGAATCGACCCTCTCGTACCTCAGCCAGATGGCCGGCCTGGCCGTCCAGAACTTCGCATCCGCCGCGGTCGGCATCGCCGTGATGGCGGCGGTGGTGCGCGGGTTCGCCCGGCACGGCACCGACCTGCTCGGCAACTTCTGGTCCGACCTGGTGCGGATCACGCTGTACGCGCTGGTGCCGGCGGCCGTGGTCGTGGGGATCGTCCTGGGATCGCAGGGCGTCATGCAGACGTTCGACGCCCCGGTGACGTACCGGACGTACGAGGCCCGCACGCTCGGCACCACCGGCGACGACGGCGCGCCGGTCACGCAGAGCCTGTACCGCGGCCCGGTCGCGTCGCAGATCGCGATCAAGCAGGCCGGCACGAACGGCGGCGGCTACTACAACAGCAACTCCGCCGCGCCGGCCGAGAACCCCAGCCCCATCTCGAACTACGTCGAGCTGTGGGCGGAGGTCCTCATCGCCTTCTCGCTCACGTACACGTTCGGCCTGATGGTGGGCTCGCGCCGCCAGGGCTGGGCGCTCTTCGCCGCGATGGCGGCGATCCTCCTGGTCGCGGTCGCGGTGATCACGCCGTTCGAGAACCGCGGCTCGGAGGTGCTGCAGTCGAGCGGCGTCCAGCTCGAGGCGGGCGACGGCCAGTCGGGCGGCAACATGTCCGACAAGGAGGTCCGCTTCGGCTCCGGGCCCACCGCGCTGTGGGCCGCGGTGACCACCGGCACCTCGACCGGCGCGGTCGACGGGGGCCACGACGCGCTGACGGGCGGCGGCGGTGCCGTGACGCTCGCGCTCATGACGATCGGGGAGGTCGCGCCCGGCGGCGTGGGCTCAGGGATCTACGGGATGCTGCTGTTCGTCGTCGTCGCGGTGTTCATCGCCGGGCTGATGGTGGGCCGCACGCCCGAGTACCTGGGCAAGAAGATCGGCGCGCGCGAGATCAAGCTCACGATGATCGGCGTCCTGGTGATGCCGATCGGGCTGCTGGTGATGCTGGCCGTCGTCGTGACGACCGGGGCCGGCACCGCGTCGATCTTCAACACCGGCCCCCAGGGCTTCTCCGAGGCCTTCTACGCCTACGCGTCCCAGTGGAACAACAACGGGAGCGCGTTCGCCGGATACGGCGCGACGGACCTGTCGACGACGCTCGGCGGCATCGCGATGGGGCTCGGCCGCTTCGCGCCGATCCTCGCGGTGCTGGCCCTCGGGGGCGCGCTCGCCCGCCGCCCGGTCGCCCCGTTCAGCGCCGGGACGCTGCGCACGACGACGCCCACGTTCGTGGTGACGCTGATCTTCGTGATCCTGCTCGTCGCCGCGCTCAACTTTATCCCGGCGCTCGCCCTCGGGCCCGTCGCCACGGAGCTCTCGGGGAGGCCCTTCTGATGACGCGCGCCCTGCGGCCCCTGGGCACCGCGCTCGGGATGGTCCTGGTGATGACCGTCGCGCTCGGGCTGCTGTACCCGCTCGCGATGACCGGCGTCCTGCAGGGGCTGTTCCCGGGCAAGGCCGACGGGAGCCTGGTCCGCGTCGGCGGGACCGTCGTCGGCACGGACCTGGCCGGCCAGGTGTTCACGTCGCCCCAGTACTTCCACTCGCGGCCGTCGGCCACGACGCCGCCGTACAACCCGTCGGCGACGACGTTCGCGAACCTCGGCCCGAACAACATCGCGCTCGAGGACGCCGTGACGGCGGACATCGAAGCCGCCCTCAGGCTCGAGCGCCCCTACAACCCGGGCCTGACGGCGGCGGGCCTGCCCGTGGACATGGTCACCACCTCCGGCTCCGGGGTGGACCCGGACATCACGGTGGCGAACGCCCGCCTCCAGGCGAACCGGATCGCCGCCGTTCGCGGTTTGAGCCGCCAGGAGGTGGACCTGCTGATCGACGACCACACGACCGGCCGGAGCCTCGGCTTCCTCGGCCAGGAGCGCGTCAACGTGCTGCGGCTCAACATCGCCCTGGACGAGCTCGCGGGCCCCCCGGAGTCACGATGACCGCGACCCGCCGTCCCCTGTTCACCCGCGACATCGTCGTCCCGGCGCTGTGGTCGTCGCTGCGCAAGCTCGACCCGCGGGTGCAGGTGCGGAATCCGGTGATGTTCGTGGTGGAGATCGGCAGCGCCATCACGACGGGGATCTTCGTGGCCGACCTGGTGCGGGGGCGCACCGACGGCCTCTGGTTCACGGGCGTCGTCGCCGTCTGGCTGTGGCTGACCGTGATCTTCGCCAACCTGGCCGAGGCCGTCGCCGAGGGGCGCGGCCGGGCCCAGGCGGACGCGCTGCGCGCCACCCGCCGCGAGATGACCGCGCGGCGGCTCGACGACGCCGGCGCGGAGGCGGTGGTGCCGGCGGCCGAACTCCGCCCCGGCGACCTCGTCGTGTGCGAGGCGGGAGACCTCATCCCCGGGGACGGGGACGTGGTGGAGGGCGTCGCCTCGGTCGACGAGTCGGCCATCACCGGCGAGTCCGCGCCGGTCATCCGCGAGTCGGGCGGCGACCGCAGCGCGGTCACCGGCGGCACCCGCGTCCTCTCCGACCGGATCCTCGTGCGGATCACCCAGGAGCCCGGCGCGAGCTTCCTCGACCGGATGATCGCGCTCGTGGAGGGCACGTCGCGACGCAAGACGCCGAACGAGATCGCCCTGAACATCCTGATCGCGGGGCTGACCGTCGTGTTCCTCGTCGTCACGGCGACGCTCCGGCCCATGGTCACGTACGCGGGCGGCGAGGTGTCGCTGACCGTGCTCATCGCCCTGCTGGTGGCGCTCATCCCGACCACGATCGGGGCGCTGCTGTCGGCGATCGGCATCGCCGGGATGGACCGCCTGGTGCAGCGCAACGTGCTGGCCATGAGCGGCCGTGCGGTGGAGGCGGCGGGCGACGTCGACACCCTGCTGCTCGACAAGACCGGCACGATCACGCTCGGCAACCGCCAGGCGACGGAGTTCATCCCGGCCGCCGGCGTCACGGAGCGCGACCTGGCCGAGGCCGCCCAGCTCTCCTCGCTGGCCGATGAGACCCCGGAGGGTCGCTCCATCGTGGTCCTCGCCAAGGAGCGCTTCGGCCTGCGCGAGCGGGGGGAGGTGGCGCAGGGCCTGCGCTTCGTGCCGTTCACCGCCGAGACGCGGATGAGCGGGGTCGACCTGAACGGCACCGCGATCCGCAAGGGCGCCGCCGACGCGGTGGGCGCCTGGGTCACGGGCCACGGCGGCGCCGTCCCGGACGCCCTGACCGCCGACGTCGAGCGGATCGCCCGCGCCGGCGGCACGCCGCTGGTGGTCGCGCGCCCCGACCGGGCGCTGGGCGTCGTGCACCTGAAGGACGTCGTGAAGGAGGGCATGACCCAGCGCTTCGGCGAGCTGCGCGCGATGGGCATCCGCACCGTGATGATCACGGGGGACAACCGCCTGACCGCCGCCGCCATCGCCGCGGAGGCCGGCGTCGACGACTTCCTGGCGCAGGCGACGCCCGAGGACAAGATGGCCCTGATCCGCGAGGAGCAGGGCAAGGGCCACCTGGTGGCGATGACCGGGGACGGCACCAACGACGCGCCCGCACTGGCGCAGGCCGACGTGGGCGTGGCGATGAACACGGGGACAACCGCCGCCAAGGAGGCGGGCAACATGGTCGACCTCGACTCGGACCCCACGAAGCTCATCGAGATCGTCGAGGTGGGCAAGCAGCTGCTGATCACCCGCGGCGCCCTGACCACGTTCTCGATCGCGAACGACATCGCCAAGTACTTCGCGATCCTGCCGGCGGTGTTCGTGGGCGCCTACGCGGCCCAGGAGGGCGGGAACGGCCCGCTCGGCGCGCTGAACGTGATGGATCTCGGCACGCCGCAGAGCGCGATCATCTCGGCCATCGTGTTCAACGCGCTCGTGATCCCGGCGCTCGTGCCGCTCGCGCTGCGCGGGGTGCGGTACCGGGCGATCGGCGCGACCCGCCTGCTGCGGCGCAACCTGCTGATCTACGGGCTCGGCGGCGTGATCACCCCGTTCATCGGGATCAAGCTGATCGACCTCGTCATCCACAACGCCTTCGGGGCGTGATCACGCCTGGGCACCTGAAGGTCTACGTGGGCATGGCCGCGGGCGTCGGCAAGACCTACGCCATGCTCGAGGAGGGGCAGGAGCTCCGCCACGGGGGGCACGACGTGGTGATCGGCTGGCTCGAGCCGCACGGCCGCGCCGAGACCGCGGCGATGGCGGAGGGGATCGAGGTGGTCCCGCCGCTCCAGATGGCGCACCGGGGGATCCAGCTGAGCGACATGGACCTGCCGGGCGTCCTGCGCCGCGCGCCCGAGGTGGCGCTGGTGGACGAGTTGGCGCACACCAACGCCCCCGGGATGGCCCACCCGAAGCGGTTCGACGACGTCGCCGACCTGCTCGGCGCCGGGATCGACGTGATCTCCACCGTCAACGTCCAGCACCTGGAGAGCCTGAACGACCGGGTGTTCGAGCTCACCGGCGTCCGCGTCCGCGAGACGATCCCGGACCGGCTGCTCCTCGACGCCGACGACGTCGTGCTGGTGGACCTGACGCCGGCGGAGCTCCAGGGGCGCCTGCGCGCCGGGAAGGTCTACCCGGGGGAGCGCGTCGACGCCGCCCTGCTCGGCTTCTTCACCACCCCCAACCTCCAGACGCTGCGCGAGGTGGCGCTGCGGGAGGTGGCGGGGGCGGTCGACGAGCACCTGCCGCGGCCCGCGCCGCAGCCGATCGCCGACCGGGTGATGGTGGTCGCCCACCCGCGCCAGGGCTCCCAGCGGCTGGTCCGCCACGCGTGGCGCGCGGCCCGGCGCCTGGGCGCCGACCTGGACGTGGTGTGCCCGGAGGGGCGGCTCGACGAGGACGGCGTGCGCCAGCGCGACCTCATGCGCGAGCTGGCCGTGACCCTGGGCGCGCACTTCATCCCCGTGGCGGGCGACGCGCTGGCCGAGACGGTCGTCGCGCTCGCGCGGGAGCGGGGCGTCACCCGCCTCGCGATGGCCGCGCCGCGGGCGCGGGGGCTGCTGACCCGGCTGCGCGGAGACCTGCTCAGCGCGGTCCTGAACGAACTGGAGGGGGTCGACGTGCTGTTGATGTCGGACCGGCCGGAGCCGGAGGGGGAGCGCGAGCGGTGAGCGGAGCACGGGTGCTGGTGGCGTCGCAGCGGGGCTGCCCGGAGGCCGCGCTCCACCACGCGGCGTCGTTCGCGGGACCCGACGGCGAGGTGGTGCTGGCCGCCGTGGTCGTCGTCCCGCTCGGGCAGCCGCTCGCCGCCTCGCTCGGCCGGGCGGTCGACGACGCGTGCGCGGCGCTGGACGCCGGCGAGCGCGCCGCCGCCGGCGCCCGGGCGTTCGACACGCGACTCGTCCGCGGCCGGTCGTTCGCCGAGGCGGTCCTGGGGCTGGCCGGGGAGGAGGACTTCGACGTGATCGTGCTCGAGGACGGCCCCGCCTCGCCCTGCAACGACGACAGGGCGCAGGTCGAGGCCGTCATCGAGCGGGCGCCGGCGACGGTGGTGCTGGTGCGCCCTGCTACTTCTTCCCGTTCCCCGTCCATGGCCCGGTGATCGCGAACACGATGCCCGGGTCCTGGATGTTGGCGAACAGCCACGACCGGTCGTAGGAGAAGTTCGGGCCCGTGAACTCCGAGTTCCCCTCGGCGTCGTCGTTGCGCGCGAAGAAGAACGTCCGCCCCTTCTCGTCGGCGCCGACCAGGTGCTGCACGCCCTCGCCGTCCTCGGCCACGATCACCCCGCCGTAGGCCGAGACGGTGATGTTGTCGGGGCCGTCGGGGTCCTTGTCCTGGTCCTTCGGCGTGTACGCGAAGTGGAGCTTCAGTTCGATCGTGTCGCGCGCCGGGTCCAGGAACCACACCTGCCCGTCGTGCTGGGCGGCGCTGCCGTCCTCGTTCCGGGCGTAGGACGCCACGAAGTACGCGCCCCCGTCACCCCACCACATGCCCTCGAGCTTGCGGCTGCGGGTGATCTCGTCGAACTGGTTCCGGATCGAGACGCTGGTCGCGTCGCGGTCCGGAACCGCCACCCACTGGGCCCTGTAGGTCGTGCCCGGCTTCTTCGCGACGGACAGGTCCGGCACGAACGCGCCCTTGGCCGTCGTGGCGCGCAGCGCCTCCAGCGTCCCCGCGTCCGGCGCCAGGCCCTTCAGCACGCCCTTGCCGAGCGGCAGGGCCGACGCCGGCGGGGTCCAGCGGAAGAAGAGGCCGTTGGGCTCGTCGGCGTCCTCGGTGAGGTAGATGCGGAAGTCGTCGGGGTCGATGGCGAGCGACTCGTGGGCGAAGCGGCCGAGGCACTTGATCGGCTGCGGGTCCTGGTTGGCGGCCGGGTCGTGGGGCTCGACCTCGAAGACGTAGCCGTGCGGCTTCCCGGCGGCCTCCTCGGTCTCCTCGCAGGTGAGCCACGTGCCCCACGGGCTGCGGCCGCCGGCGCAGTTGTCGGACGTGCCGGCCAGGCTCACGTACTCACGGATGCGGTTGCCGTCGGCGTCCACCTCGATGGTGGTCGTGCCGCCGCGGGCCTTGTCGTCGTACACGAGGCCGGGCAGGTGGGGGACGATCGAGTCGTCGTCGGGCGCCAGCTCGTGGTTGTTCACCAGCACGTAGCCGCCGCCGGGGCGCGGGAAGCTGGCGGTGCCGTCAGGCGCGCCGGGGGTGACCCCACCGGCCTCGAGCGTCGTCTCGCCGGTCCTCGCGACGATCGTGTACCGGAAGCCCGGGGGCAGCGACAGCACGCCGGCGGGGTCCTTCACCAGGGGGCCGTAGCCGGCGCCCCCCTTCGGCGGGCCGGGGATTGCGGACGCGGTGCCGAACAGCCCGGTCACGCCGCCGGCCAGCAGCACGCCGGCACCCCCGGCGGCGCTGCGGGTCAGGAAGGCGCGGCGGGACAGGCCGTCGGGGCCGGTCGGTTCGCTCGGGACGGGCGGGCGCGATGCGGCGGTCATCGATCCTCCGTGTGCGGGTTCTCAGGGCCGCGGCCCAGCCTTCCGCCGCATCGGAACCGCGTGGTGTCGGCCGTGTGAACCCCGCCTCATCCACGTGTCACTGAGAGCGCTCTCACCATTGTTGCGATCCGATTAACGCCCTGCGCAGGTGCCCGTACGGTGGCGAAACGCGGCGCCCGTAGCCTCTTCATCGGTGGCTCCCGGACCCGGAGGGTGCGACATGGAGATGGCGGTCATGGTGCGGCGCACACAGGAGCGGCGCGAGACGCCGCGACCCGACCCGGGGTGGCCGACGCCGCACGAGCTGCGGGCGTTCCTCGTCCTCGCCGACGAGCTGCACTTCGGGCGGGCCGCCGCCGTCCTCGGCGTCGCTCAGTCGAGCCTCTCGGAGCTCATCCGCCGCCTGGAGGCGAAGGTCGACGCGGTGCTGCTCGACCGCACGTCGCGGCGGGTGAGCCTCACGCCCGAGGGGAGCCGGATGCTGGCGCCGGCGCGCCGTGTGCTGACCGAGCTGACCGCGATGCGCGCGGAGGTCAGGCCGGCGCGCTGACCCTCCGGCCCCCCGGGTCCCGCAGGCGGCGCAGCAGGTCGCGGGTGCCGGCGGACGGCTCCAGGCCGATCTCCGCCAGCGACGCGGTGCACTCCGCGTAGACCGGCACCACGGCCGCGGCGCCGTCGGCCGCCGCCGTGGCGCGCATCAGCAGGCACCAGCCGTCCTCGCGGAGCGGCTCGGCGGTGACCGCCCCCCGGGCGGCCGCGACGGCCTCGGTGGCGCGCCCGGCGGTCAGCAGCAGGCGCGCGTACTCGCGCCGCGCCTCCGCGACCGCGGCGATCAGGTCGGCGCGCAGCTCGGCCGCCGCGACCGTGTCGGCGGCCGTGACCAGCGCGCCGCGCTCGGCCAGCTCGAGCGCCGCCGACAGGGTGCGCAGGCGCATGTCGCCCGTCTCCCGGCCCACCTGGGCCAGCAGCGCGCGCAGGACGTCGTCCTCGGTGACCACCGCGCCCGCCGGGGTCCAGCGCAGCATCCCGTCCTGCGATGTCAGCTCGACGCCCTCCGGGGCGATCCGGCGGAGACGGTGGACCACCTGGCGCAGGTAGTTCTGGGCGTCGACGCTGTGCTCGGACAGCAGCTCCACCAGGTCGGCCCGCGACACGCCGCGCCACCCGGCTCGCGCCACCTCGGCCGCGATGTCGATCGCCCGCGAGGGGTTCACGTCGCGGTCGGTCCCGTCGACCGCCACCCGCAGCCGGCCGAGGGTGCCGATCACGATCCGGGCCTCCGCGGTGGTGCTGGACGCGTACGACGCCTCGCCCGCGCGGGCCAGGCGGCGCCAGTCGGCCTCGCGGGCGCCGCCGGCGTCGATGCACCGCGACAGCACGTCGGGGGCGTCGGCCAGGGTCGCGACCAGCGGGCCGAACGAGCCCATGGTCTCCGCGACCTCGAGGGCCCGGTGGGCCGCCTCGTCGTGACCGTCGTCGTCGCCGGCGCGCCAGCGCGCCTCGGCCAGGAACACCAGGGCCGCCGGCTGCTCCAGCCGCCGGCCGGCGCGGTCCATGCCCTCGATCGCCTCGCCCAGCAGCTCGGCGACCACGTCGGGGTGCTCCTCCTGCGCCAGCCGGGCAGCGGCGAGCCACACGGCCGCGTGCTCCCCGAAGCACGGCAGCCCGCGCTCGTACGACCACGCCATCGCGTCGCGGAGGCGCTCGGCCGCCTCGTCGACGCGGCCCAGGCGCACGAGCATCTTGCCCTCGGTGGCCGCGAAGATCGCCCGGTCGGCCGGCTGGTGGGCCCGGGCCCGGGCCATCGCGCGCGCCTCGCGCACCATCGCCAGGCCGCCCTCGCGGTCGCCCTCGGCGAACGTGAGCTCGCCCTCCAGGTGGAGCCAGAACTCGCGCCACTCGGACACCGTCGCCGACGGGCGCGCCAGCTCCAGCAGCGTCCGGGCGTCGCCCAGGCGGCCGCGCTCCCGGAGGGCGGCGATGTAGTAGACGGACGTCCGGGCGCCGATGCCCTCGTCGTCGCGGCGCATCTCGTCGATGCCGTCGAAGTCGCCCTGGAAGTAGCGGCCGCACTCCACCAGCCCGAGCTGGGTGCGGTCGGCGGGCATCTCGCGGAGCGGCCAGGGGCGCGGCGGGGCGTCCCCGGACCCCACCTCCAGCACGTACCGGGTGGCGCGCACCACCGGGGCGGTCCCGTCCGGGGGCAGCATGCGGCTCGCCCGCCGCCAGTCCCCGGTCAGGTGGACGCCGAACGCGGCGGTCGCGGCGGCCTCCGGCGCCTCCTCGGCCAGCCGGGCGTACTCGCCGCTGGCCCGCAGGCGGCCGGCCAGGGCGGGGAGGTCGGGCCGCCGGCCCGCCACCACGGCCCCCAGCTGCACCCCGCGCAGCGCCGGTCGGCGGGAGAGCATGTCCTCGCCCAGCAGCGAGCACCAGCGGTCGGCCTTCTCCCAGTCGCCGCGCACGATCAGGTCGCGCCCGGCGGCCTCGACGCACTCGGCCGCCTCCTCGCACGCGCCGGCCTCGAGCAGGCGGTCGGCGGCCTCCTCCACCTGGCCCTCGGCGCGGAGGCGCCGCGCGTCGCGCACCAGCAGCGCCCGCTTGGTCTGCGGGTCGCGGTCGAGCAGGCTGAGCAGGAACTCGCGGAAGCGGGGGTGGTAGCGCAGGCCCTCCGGCTCGATCGTCGCCGGGAGGTGCTGGCGGCGGATCTCCAGGTACACGGCGTCGGCCGACGGGACGTCCAGCAGCGTCGCCAGCCCGTTCGGCTCCACGATCTCCAGGATCGCGCTGCGGATCACCGCCGCGCGCACGTCCGGCGGGATGGGCGCCAGGACCTCCGCGCCCAGGTACTCGAAGAAGGGGTCGTCGGCGGCGGTGCCCGGCGCGGCGCGGCGCCCGCGTACGGCGTCGAACACGATGCCGGCGGCCCACCCGCCGGAGGCGTCCGCCACCGCGTCCGGCTCGGCCTCCACGTCGTGCGCCTCGAGCAGCGCGCCCACCTCGTCGCTCGTGAACGCCAGCGACCCGCCGGGCATGCGGCCGGCGGCGCCGGTGAGCATCGACCGGCTGAGCTCGGCGTAGAGGGACCGCCGCGACACGAGCACCACGAGCGCGCCGGGCGTCACCGCGGCGGTGAGGGCCCGCAGCACGGCGAGCACCGGCGGGCGGTCCTCGACGTGGTGGAGGTCGTCGATCACGACCGTCGCGTCCTCGGGGAGCGCCTCGGCCAGCATCGCCGCGCAGTCGGCGGGGGAGACGCTCGCGGCCAGACGGGCCTGCGTCTGGGCGGACGCGCCCGGGACGATGTCGTCGAGGGCGGCGGCGAGGTACGTCACGAACCGGCCGGGGCTGCCGTCGGCCTCGCCCAGCGTGAGCCACGCGCGCGGCCCGTGCCGGGACGCCAGGAACTGCACGGCCGCGGTCGTCTTGCCCGAGCCGGCCGACGCCACGACCTCCAGGATGCGGTGCCCCTCGGCGGCGCGCGCCAGCGTGCCCACGACCCGCTCCCGCGCGATCACCACTTGCGCGAGGGCGGGGATCCGGGTCTTCGATCTGACGAGATGTGGCGGTCCGGGTGCCACTGGCAGATCATTCACCACTCACGCACTTCGCGCCACTCGGAAGATCGCGAGAAACCTCTTGATGAACAGGATCTCATGATTCGCCGGATGTCCCGTACCGAGCTTGATCTGCTCGTGGACTGGGCGGCCGCCGAAGGGTGGAATCCCGGTGTGGGCGACGCCGGGATGTTCTGGCAGACCGATCCGGAGGGGTTCGTGGCCGTCGAGGAGGACGGCGAGTTGGTCGGCGGGGGCTCGATCGTGTCCTACGACGGCCGCTTCGGCTTCATGGGCTTCTTCATCGTCGCGCCCGGCCACCGGGGGCGCGGGCTCGGCCGGCGGCTGTGGGTCCACCGCCGCGACGCCCTGCTCGCGCGCCTGCGCCCGGGGGCGGTGATCGGCATGGACGGCGTCTTCGGGATGCAGCCCTTCTACGCCCGCGGGGGCTTCGCGTTCGCGGGGCGCGACCTGCGGATGGAGGGCGTCGGCGCGCCCGCCCCCCTGGCGCCGCGGCTGGTGGACGCGCGCGAGCTGCCGCCCGCCGAGCTCGCCGCGTACGACGCCGGCCGCTTCCCGGCGCCGCGGCCGGGGTTCGTCGCGCGGTGGATCGCCCAGCCGGGCGCGCGGGCGCTCGCGGCGGTCGACGGCGGCGCGATCCGGGGGTACGGGGTGGCCCGGCCGTGCCGGCGGGGGTTCAAGATCGGCCCGCTCTTCGCCGCCGACCCCGCGGTGGCCGAGGACCTGTTCCGCGGGCTCGCCGACCACGCCGCCGGCGCGCCGCTGTTCCTGGATGTTCCCGAGGACAACGCCGCGGCGATGGCGCTGGCCGCGCGGCACGGCATGCGCGAGGTTTTCGGATGCGCGCGCATGTACCTGGGCACGCCGCCGCCGATCCCGCTGCACGAGGTGTTCGGCGTCACGACCTTCGAGCTGGGATGAGGGGGCCGTGAGCGACTGGTACCCCAGGGACCTGCGCGGCCACGGGCGCCACCGGCCCCGCGTGCGCTGGCCCGGGGAGGCCCGGGTGGCGGTGAGCGTGGTGCTCAACGTCGAGGAGGGCGGCGAGCGCTCGCCGCAGGACGGCGACCCCACGCACGAGACGTACCTCCACGACCTGTCCGCCGCGGAGCCGCGGCAGGGCGTGCGCCACCCCGGGGTGGAGAGCCTGTTCGACTACGGCGCGCGCGCCGGGGTGTGGCGCCTGCTCCGGATGTTCGAGGAGCGCGCCCTGCCGGTCACCGTGTTCGCGGTGGGGCAGGCGATCGCCCGGCACCCCGAGCTGGGCGCGGCCCTGGCGGAGCTCGGCCACGAGGTGGCCGGCCACGGGTGGCGCTGGGTGGACCACCGTGACCTGCCCGAGAGCGTGGAGCGGGCGGAGATCCGCCGGACGGTCACGGCCATCGAGGCGGCCACGGGGCGGCGCCCGGTGGGCTGGTACACGGGGCGGGTGGGGCCGAACACGCGGCGCCTGGTCGTCGAGGAGGGCGGGTTCCGCTACGACTCCGACTCGTACGCCGACGACCTGCCGTTCTGGGTGCGCGTCGGGGCGCGCGCCCAGCTGGTGCTGCCGTACTCGCTGGTGACCAACGACATGCGGCTGGTGACCGGCTCCGGCGCCGGCACGGGCGAAGACCTGTTCCTGCTGCTGCGCGACGCCTTCGACGTCCTGTGGCACGAGGGCGCCACCGCCCCGGCGATGATGAGCGTGGGGCTGCACCCGCGCATCGCCGGCCACCCCGCGCGGGCGGCGGGGTTCGCCCGGTTCCTCGACCACGTCGCCGCCCGCGGCGGGGCGTGGGTGTGCCGGCGCGAGGAGATCGCCGAGCACTGGATCCGGGAGCACCCCGCCGGCGGGTGATCGTCCTACGCTGGTGGCCTCAGACCCCGAGGAGGTCCCACGATGGAGATCACGCGCGGCGGCGACGCCACCACGGCCGGGCCGGCCGGCTGGTTCACGGGAACGGTGCTCATCGACGCGGTCGCCGCCCCGGCGGAGGGCTCGCGGCTGGCCGCGGCCAGCGTCCATTTCGCGCCCGGCGCCCGCACGGCCTGGCACACCCACCCCCACGGCCAGACGATCTGGGTCACCGAGGGCGAGGGGCGGGCGCAGCGCCGCGGCGGGCCGGTCGAGGAGATCCGCGCCGGCGACAGCGTCTTCTTCGAGCCCGGTGAGGTCCACTGGCACGGCGCCGCGCCGGACCGCTTCATGACGCACCTGGCGATGCACCAGGTCGACGACGACGGCAACGCGGCGGACTGGGGCGAGCACGTCACGGACGAGGAGTACGCGGCGGCCTAGCCCAGCGGCACCCGCCCGACCACGACGGTCCCCTCGCCGCGCCGCAGCAGCGCGACGTGGTCGACCACCAGCGCGTCGCCGGCCGCGAGCGGCGGCGCCCCGGCGTCGCGGCGGCGCACGGAGACGTGCGGCGTGAAGCCCGCGCCGACGTGGCGGGCGTGGCCCAGGTCGACGCCGGCGCCGCCGAGCGCGGCCATCAGCGCCTCGTGCAGGGCGCGGAGCCCGTCGTGCGGCGCGACCAGCACGACCGGGACGTCCCGGCGCGGGCCGAAGCGCGCCGTCCCCGTCACGTCCACCGTGACCGGCGGGCGCCCGTCCGCGACCGCCAGCGCAGCGCCGAGCGCCGCGTCCTCGCCGCCCGCGAAGGGGGGCACCAGCGTCAGGTGCAGCGGCGCGCGGGGGCGGCGCTCGCCGTCGGCCACCGGCTCGGCCAGCCACGCCAGGTAGAGCGGGTGCCGCGGAGGCACCTGCTCAGGAGCCCTCGAGGAGCGTCGCGAGCCGGGCCAGGTCCCGTCGGTTGGCGCGCCGGACGGCCGGGGTCATGACCAGGCCGGCCAGGCGCCCGAACCCGGTCGGCTCGCCGCGGTTGCGCAGCGTCATGCGCGTGCCGCCGCTCCCATCGTCCTCCCAGGTGTAGGTCGTCTCCATCGGGAATGGCGCGTCCGCGGTGCGCATCACCATCCGGCGCGGGAGGTCGAGCTCGGCGACCTCGTACGAATACGCGATCCGGCGGCCCATGAAGCGCGCCACGAACGCCAGCCGCGTGCCCGCGACCAGCGGCGGCGGCGTGACCCACTCGACGCGCTCGATGTTCAAATACCACTCACGCGCCCGGTCCGGGTCGGCCGCCACTGCGGCGACCGCCTGCGGAGGCGCGTCGATGACGGCCTCGGTGCGGACATCGACCGGCATTGGACCCGTCCTACACCCGCGCCGGGCGCGTGGCCAGCGCGGAGCGTCCGCTGGACGCGGGCGGCCACCGACCGCTATGACGGCCGGATGGGACCGGACGACGACCGCGCGGCGAACGGGGGGGCGCCCATGCGGCAGGAGGCCGCCTCGGGCATCCCCTCGATCAACCGCCGCAGAGCGGTCATCACGATCGCGGCCGCCGTGGTCCTGGCCCTCGGCACCGTCGCGGTCGTCGGCCACGCGGCCGACTGGGACCACGTCGAGGAGGCGCTGGACCAGGCCGACAAGGGGTGGCTGCCGCTCTGCCTGGTCGGCCTGCTGGGGGCGTACGCCGGCTACGTGATGGCCTACCGCGACGTGGCCCGCGTGCAGCGCGGCCCGGTGCTGCCGGTGCCGGTGGCGACGCGGGTGGTGATGATCGGCAGCGGCGCGACGGTGGTCGGCGCCAGCGCGGGGGGCCTGGCAGTGGACTTCTGGGCGCTCCACCGCGCTGGCGAGCCGTCGCACACCGCCGCCCGCCGCGTCCTGGCGTTCAACACCCTGGAGTGGGCGGTGTTCGCGCTCGGGGCGAGCGTCGCGGGGATCCTGGCGCTGGTCGGGCTCGTCGACGGCGTCCCCACCGGGATGGCGGTGGGCTGGCCGGTCACCACGGCGGTGTGCGTGCTCCTGGCGGTGTGGGTGAGCCGGGGGGAGCGCGGGGCGCGGCTGTCCGTCCTGCCCGGCCCGCGGCCGTCCCTGGAGCGCCATCCGCACACGTGGCTGCCGTGGCTGCGCCCGCTGCTCCGCGCCGGCCTGGCCGATGCGATCGGCGGTCTGCGCCTGATGTGGCGCGTGGTCTCGGCGCCCCACCGGCACGTGGCGGGCCTGGCCGGCTTCCCCGTCTACTGGGGCGGCAACCTGCTGTGCCTCTACGCGGCGCTGCGCGCGTTCGGGGCTGATCCGCCGATCCTGGCGCTGCTGATCGCCTACGCCACCGCGTATGTCGCCACGGCGCTGCCGCTCCCGGCCGGCGGGGCGGGCGGGATCGAGGCGTCCCTGGCCTTCTCGCTCACGGCGATCGACGTGCCGCTGGCGTCGGCCGTCCTGGCCACGCTCGTCTTCCGCTTCGTCACCTTCTGGCTGCCGCTGCCGCTGGCGGCGGTCGCCCTGGCGGGGGCCCGGCGCCTGGACGACGCGCTCGCGGCGATCGCCGCCGCCCGCGCGCCGGCGCCGCTCCCGGCCCCCGCCGGCGCCGTCAGCCCACCAGCGCCGCGTTGATCGCGTAGGCGATCCCCGCCGCCAGGGCCGCGGCGCCGGCCACGGCGAGCGGCCCGGCGGTGCGCCGGCCGCGCGGCACCCGCCCGTGGACGAGACGCGCGCCGCCGATGCCGACGGCGGCGCACGCGCCGCCCACCGCGATGTCCGCCAGGAAGTGGTTGCCGGTCCCGACGACCACGGTCGCGACGAGCGCGGGGTAGAGGGCCGTCGCCCAGGCGAGCGGCGCCCGGGGCCGGGCCCAGATCGCCGACGCGGCGACGAGGATGGGGATGCCCACGTGGAGGCTCACCGCGGCGGCCGTCGAATTGCGGAGGTCCCCGCCGATGTCGAACGAGGGGGGCGCGCCGAACGGCATCCGCGGCACCCAGCGCGGCGGGGCGGCGGGGAACGCGGCCACCACCACGATCGCGGGCAGGTGGGCGATCGCGAACGCGGTGCGCATCGCGGCGAACCGCACCGGCTCGATCAGCCGCAGCGCCGCGTACGCGCCGAACACGAGCGTCTCGTCCATGTGCGAGTAGAACCAGTTGGCGGTGTCCAGCAGGGCCGGGTGCGCGGCGAAGGCGCGGATCGCGTCCGGCTCCACGAACACCCGGAGCGCCCGCTCGGCGTCGATCAGCCGGTCGCTGTTCGCGATCGCCGCGGCCACGGACGACTCGAACGGCACCCGCGCGAACTGCCAGACCGCCACCACCGCCGCCAGGATCAGCATCTCCACCGGCAGCGAGTGGGTGCGGCGGACCGCCCCCAGCAGGGCGGAGCGGGGACGGAGCGGCGTAGGAATCGAACCTACCGGGCGGGGTCCACCCGCCCCCGCTCGTTTTGAAGACGAGGCGGGCCACCAGGCCCCGGCCGCTCCCCGCGGCGCAGGATACGCACGTCACCCTGGCGGACCGTGACGCCCCGCTCGTCCAGGTGCGCGGCGATCGCGAGCGCCCCGCGGCGGCCCACGCCCCACAGGTCGCGCAGCTCCGCCACCCCCAGCGGGCGCTCCGCCAGCGCCGCGCGGGCCCGCGCCGCCGCATCCTCGAGCGCCGCCGACGCGAACCACCGGTCCCCGGCGGGCTCGGCCCGGCCGGCCGCGCGCAGGCGGCCGAGCGCGGCCCGCAGCTCGGCCGGCGTCATGCCCGCCTCCTCGCCCAGCTCATGAGGGGTGGGCGGGTGGAGGCCGGCGTCGTCCAGCCGGCGGGCCAGCGCCTCCAGCGCCTCGTCGAGCTCGCCACCGCCCCGGAGCGTCACGGCCCCCTCCGCCGCGAGGGCGTCGACCAGCGCGGCCGACGCGGGCGGCGGGAGCCCGCTCGCGGCCCGGGCCGCCGCCACCGTCGCCCCGCCCGCGCCGGCCGCTGCGCGCACCGCGGCCCGCGCGGCGGCGACCACCGCCGGGTCGTACGCGCGACCGGCCAGCGCGACCCCCGCCCCGGTCGCGAGCGCCGCCGGGTCCAGGCCCGCGGGCCCGGCCTCCCGCAGCCGCAGCCCGTCCCGCTCGGCGGGCGTCCCGTCGGCCAGGATCCGCAGTCGCGCCAGCTGGTCGGCCCGCCGGGCGCGACGGGGCGGGTCGGCGTCGACGACCTCCCCGCCCCCGAGGGTGCGCCCGCCGGCGCGCAGCACCACCCGGTCGCCCAGGCGGGCCGGCACCGGCCGCTCCAGCCGCAGGGCCACCAGGCCGTCGGCGCCCGGGGTCAGGCGCGGCGGGTCCAGCGGCGTGCACGCGGCGGGGACCTCGGCGGTGCCCAGGAACAGCGTCACCCGGCGCCCGTCGGCCAGGTCGCCGCCCGCATCGGCGAGCCAGCGCAGCCGCGCGCCCAGCCCCCCGGCCGGCCGCCACGCGTCGTCGTCGCGCACCACGCACGACCCGCGCGCCGCCGCGTCCCGCGGCACGCCGGCCAGCGCCAGCGCGACGCGCCCGCCGTCGGCCCGGTCGGCCGGGGCGTCGTGCGCCTGGATGCTCCGCACCCGCCCCGCCGCGCCGGAGGGGAGCACCGACACCCGGTCGCCCGGGGCGACCGGGGCGCCCCAGTGGGTGCCGGTCACCACGGTCCCGGCGCCCGCCACCGCGAACGCGCGGTCCACGAAGAGGCGCGCGGGCCCCTCCGCCCGCCGCGGGCGGAGGCGGGCGGCCAGGCGGTCGAGCGCCGCCCGGAGCTCCGGGATCCCGTCCCCCGCCGGGGCGCAGACGGGGATCACCTCCGTCCCCGGCGCCACCAGCGGCAGGACCGCCGCCGCCGCCGGCGCCGGGTCGGCCAGGTCGGCACGGGTGATCGCGACCACCCCGTCGCGGACGTCCAGCAGCCCGAGCACGGCCAGGTGCTCGCGGGTCTGCGGCATCACGCCGTCGTCGGCCGCGACGCACAGCAGGAAGCCGTCCACGCCGGACGCCCCCGCGACCATGTGGCGCACGAAGCGCTCGTGGCCGGGCACGTCGATCAGGCTCAGCGCCCGCCCCGACGGCAGCGCCAGCGGCGCGAACCCCAGGGCGATCGAGATGCCCCGCGCCTTCTCGGCGGGCAGGCGGTCCGTGTCGCGCCCCGTCAGCGCCAGCACGAGCGCCGTCTTGCCGTGATCGACGTGCCCGGCGGTGCCGAGCGCGAGGGCGCGGGCGAGCCGGGGGGCGAGGACCTGGTCGGCGGCCACGGTGCCGTGATTCTCGCATCCGGCCCGCCCGCGGGCCCAGGGCGGGCTAGGGCTGGGTCGCGAGCGGCCCCTCGCCGCCGGGGTAGCAGAACGACGCCGACGGGGAGTAGAAGCCCCACGTCACCTCGAGGGGGTCGGCGGGACGCAGCGCGCTGACCGGGTGGTCGGGCTCCAGGAACTCGAGGCTCGTGACCTGCCAGCCGTCGGCCAGCGGGGCGTGGAACGGGTAGAGGCCGCTGATCAGCTCGCCGCCGACGTCCGTGACGTACCGCAGCTGGCCGCGGCCCACGACCGCGATGCCGTCGCCGACGGTCGCCGTGGTGCGGATGACCGGCACGCCGTCCGCCTCGGTGGTCGCGGTGAGCACGCCGTCCTCCAGCACCAGGGTCGTGGTGCCGGCGGTCGCGGGGACGCCGCGTGTCGACGCGTACTCGCGCATGTCGGGGTTCGAGTTGAAGTAGTGCGTCCACCACCGGCCGGGCACGGCGCCGTCGGGGGTGTCGTGGCCCGCCAGGTCGGCGCCCGTGTAGGTGAGCGAATAGGCCTCGAACGCGGACGTCTGCTCGGTCGCGTCCACGACGTACTGGTTCATGAAGCACTGGCTGTTCGGGAGCAGCTCGAGCTCGTCCGGCACCAGGGCGCGGACCGCGTCGGGGTCGGCCGGGACCCAGGTGAAGTAGAGCATCCGGCTGGCGGTGACCAGCTGGGGGGCCTCGAGCACGGGCATGGGGGGACCTCCGGGGAGGGATGGCGGGAGGCGCCGCCGGGCACGGCGCCGCTCGACCCTAACCGCTTAGCGGGAGGTGGGCAAGCGGCGGGGCGGCGGCCCCGTGGTGCGGCGGATCGCGAGCGCCGTCGGCAGGTCGGGGGCGGGCGCGGGCTCCTCGCCGGCCAGCAGCGACATCAGCGCGTCGCCGGCGCGCTCGCCGAGCGACCGGTACGGCACCAGCGCGGTGGTCAGGCCGGCGGCGTCCGACCCCGGCAGGTCGTCGAGGCCGGCCACCGACACGTCGTCCGGCACCCGCAGCCCCATCCAGTGGGCCGCCTCCAGCACGCTCAGGGCCAGCGTGTCCCCGAGCGCCAGCACAGCGGTGGGTCGGGGATCGTGCGCCAGGGCGGCGCGGGCCAGCGCCTCGCCGGCCGCGCGGCCCGACCCGCGGTCGTCGCGCTCCCCCGGTCCGTCGGGCCGCGGCTCCACCCGGTACACGCGCGGCGGGGCGCCGCGCCAGCCGTCCTCGACGCCCGCCAGCCGGTCTTCGGCGCCCGGCCACGAGAGCACCGCGAGCTCCCGGTGGCCCAGGTCGTGCAGGTGCGCCGCCAGCCCCGCGGCGGCGCCGCGCACGTCGGCCCGGACCGCGTGCGCCGCGCCCGGCGCCGGCGGGCCGTCGACCACCACGCCCGGCACCCGCGCGTCGGTCTCGGGCACGGTGCGGAAGAACACCCGGCCGTCGGCGATCGGGGCCGCCGACGCGCCCGACAGGACCAGCGGGAAGCCGGCCCAGCTGCACGCGGTCAGCAGGCCGCGCGTCACGAGCGCGGCCGCCGGGTCGCTCATCAGCAGGTCGGCGTCGCCGGGGGCGACCACCGCGATCATCCCCGTGCGGCCGCGGGCGAGCGACCGCGCGCCCGGGTGGGGCCCCACGTAGCCGAGCTCGCGCGCGGCCGTCAGCACCCGCTGCCGCGTGGCCTCCGACACCTTCGCCGGGTTGCCGTACGTGTTCGACGCGGTCCAGATCGACACGCCGGCCGCCGCGGCCACGTCGCGGAGGGTGGGCTCCCGCGCGCGGCGGGGCGATCTGCGGTCTTCCACCCGGCCCTCCGGGGTCTGCGGGGACGGCGGGCCGATCCTATCCCGCGGCCACCGTCACCCTTCCGCGCGCCATTTTCTGGATCAACCCGATCGCTGCGATCGCGTCTCTCCGATGAATGACCCGTATTCGGCGGAACTGGTTGAGAATTTTGAGGTGACCACCTTGCCGACCCCGCAAACGCCTCCCGAGGATCACACGTGACAAGCGTCACGAACACGACTGGGAGGTGTCCGGATGACGGGACGACGACGACCGGGGCGGCGGGCGGTGATCGCGGTCGCCGCGATGGCCGCGGTCGCGGCGATGGCGGTGGGCGCGGCGCTCGGGATCGGCGCGCAGTCCGCGCCCAAGGGTCCCCCGGAGTGGCGACTGCCGAACGCCGATCTCCAGAACCACCGGGTCGCCGACTCGGCCATCAGGGCGTCGAACGTCGGCGGGCTGGAGGTGGCGTGGACGAAGGACGTCACGGCGACAACCCGGTACGGATCCTTCGCGTCGATGCCGGTGATCGCGGACGGCACGGTCTACCTGCAGGACCTGGGCTCGAACGTGACCGCGGTCGATCTGGCCACTGGCGCGACGAAGTGGACGCGCGAGTACGCGGAGCCGGTCATCGGCCCGAACGGCCTCAACCTCCAGGGTGGGACGCTGTACGGCGTGACCGCCTCGTCGGTCTTCGCCCTGAACGCGGCCGACGGGACCGAGGTGTGGAAGGTCAAGCCAGTGACCGGGGCGCCGCTCACGGGCGCGCCGGCCGTGCACGGCGGGCAGGTCTACGCGGGCACGATCACCCGCGCGGGCGGCGGCCTGGTGTTCGCGCTCGACCAGAAGACGGGCGCCACCAGGTGGACCTTCAACACGCTGAAGGACCCGTCGGTGATCCCGCCCCAGAACCCGGCCGGCGGCATCTGGAACACGCCGCTGATCGACCCGAAGGGCGAGGTCTACTTCGGCACCGGCAACGCGTACACCACGCCGCGCCAGCTGCTCGAGAACCCGACGCCGCTGCTCTACACCAACAGCCTGCTGAAGATCGGCAGCCGCAGCGGCGCGCTGCGCTGGCACTACCAGGCGGTCCCGAACGACTTCTACGACTGGGACCTCCAGCTGTCGCCCATGTGGATCCCGGGCAAGCGGCCGATGGTCGTGACCGCGGGGAAGATGGGCTACATCTACGCGATCGACCCGGCCAACGGGAAGCTGATCTGGAAGATCCCGGTCGGCGACCACAACGGCCGTGACAACGACTCCCGCAAGGCCCTCCAGAACCCCGGCAGCGTGACCATCACGCCGCCGATCGAGGTCCAGCCCGGCGTGTACGGCGGGGTCGAGACGAACATGGCCTACAAGGACGGCGTGGTCTACGCCGCGATCGCGAACCTGGCGACGACGCTGAGCGACCTGGACGTCAACTACGGCGGCGCCACGGGCACGTTCGACTTCGAGGGCAACACGGGCGAGATGGTGGCGATCGACGTCGCCTCCGGCCGCGTGCTCTGGACCACGACGCTCCCGACGATGGCCCTGGGCGCGGCGACGATCTCGAACGACCTGGTGTTCACGACTACGTTCGACGGCACCGTCGTGGCGCTGTCCCGGAAGGACGGCTCCATCGTGTGGAAGGGCACGCTGCCCGCCCGCACCAACGCCCCGCTGACCATCGCGGGCGACATGCTGATCACGGCCGCGAGCTACCCGGCGGAGGCCGGGCAGCGCGCGCAGATCGTGGCCTACCGCCTCACCGGGGAGGGGTAGGACGCGCGGCCCCGCGCCCGGGCGGGATGCCCGGGCGCGGTGGTGCGCCGCAACCGCGCGGCCGCACTGTCGGACAATCCTTATAAACTCACTCGGAAATCGTCCCACGGCCATGGGAGGCGGCGTGCCGGGTGAGCTGACCGACGAGCGGGAGTACCTCGAGGAGCGGGGCAAGCGCCTGGCGGGCGACGCGCGAGGGATCTCGCGGCGGCGGCTGCTGCAGATGGCCGCGGCCGGCGCGCCGCTGATCGGCTCGCTCGGCGCCGCCGGGCGTGCTGGGGCCGCGCCGGGCGACCCCGCGCCGCCCCCGCCGCCCATCCGCAAGCCGACGCCTCCCGAGTGGTTCGTCAACTTCGGGACCAACGCCGAGATGCGCTGGGACGCGGTCGGCGACCTGGGGTACACGATCCCCAACGAGCGCTTCTTCGTCCGCAACCACACGTCGACGCCCACGATCGACGCGGCCACGTGGCGCCTGCGGATCGATGGGCCGGCGCTGCGGAAGGGGCCGGCCGAGTTCAGCTACCCCGACCTGCTGCGGCTGCACAGCCGCGAGATCACCGCCTTCGTCGAGTGCGCCGGCAACGGCCGCAGCTTCTTCGGCAGCCAGCAGGGGACCCCCGCGGCCGGCACGGCGTGGGGGCTCGGCGCGATCGGCGTGGCCCGCTGGCGCGGCGTGCCGCTGTCCGTGCTGCTCGACCGCGCGCACGTCGACCCGAAGCGCGCGGTGGACGTCATGCCGGAGGGCCTGGACGCCACCGTCGTGGCGGGCGGCGTGGACCAGGGGCACGTGCGCCGGCCCCTGTCGATCGGGAAGGCCCTGGACGACGCGCTGGTGGCGCTGGAGATGAACGGCGAGCCGCTGCCGCCCGACCACGGGTTCCCGGCGCGGCTGATCGTGCCGGGCTGGATCGGCGTGGCCAGCATCAAGTGGCTCGGGAGCATCCTGGTGTCGGACGCCCCGCTCACGTCCTACTGGAACACGGTGCAGTACCGCTTCACGGGCGGCGACTACCCGGCCGACTCCCCGCCGCTCACCGAGCAGGTCGTGAAGAGCGCCTGGGAGCTGCCGCGGCCGGCGACGCTCCCCGCCGGCGTCCCGGTCACGTTGCGAGGCCGGTCGTGGTCGGGCCACGGGCGCATCCGCCGGGTGGAGGTGTCGAACGACGGCGGCGCGACCTGGCACCGGGCGCATCTGCGGGGCCCGAACCACCGCTCGGCGTGGGTACGCTGGAGCATCCCCTGGCGGAACCCGGAGGCGGGGGCGTACGAGTTGCTTGCGCGCGCGACCGACGACCGAGGCGACACCCAGCCGGACACGGTGCCGTTCAACGCCAACGGCTACCTGTTCGGCGCGGTGGTGCGGCACGCGCTGACGGTGGCGTGACCGCCCTCACCGTCGTCATCGGCAGCGCGACCCCGCCGGGGCGGCTGCACCGCGCCCTCGCGGAGGGGTCGGAGCGCGCGGCGGACCGCCACGGACTGGCGGTCCGGACGCTCGATCTCGGGACCCTGCGGATCGCCCCGGCCGACGGGCGCCAGCTCGGCGAGCTCGGCGACGACACCGCCGCCACGGTGGAGGCGATCGCGTCCGCCGACGCCGTGGTGCTGGCCACGCCCGTCTACCGCGGCTCGCTGACCGGCGTGCTGAAGAACCTGCTGGACCACGTGCCGGTCGAGGCCCTGCGCGGAACGCCCACGGGCATCGCGGCGATGGGCGGCAGCCTGCACCACCACCTCGGCGCGGAGCGCCACCTGCGCGACATCCTCGCGTTCTTCGGCGCGCTCGTCGCGCCCACGGCCGTGTACGTCACCTCGGCGGACTTCACCGACGGCGCCCCGGGGCCCGCGGCGGCCGCCCAGGTCGACGCCCTCATCGACACCCTGGTCGTGCTGGCCGAGCGGGTCGGCGACGCCCCGCCGCTGGGGCCCCCGCCGCTGTTCGGGCGGCGGGACTGACGCCTCCGGCTGCGGGGGTCGGCATGATGCGGTCATGCGGATCTCGGCGAAGGCCGACTACGGCATCCGGGCACTGATCGAGCTGGCCGCGCTCGAGGAGGAGCGGGACGGGCCCGTGAAGCGGGACCACATCGGCCAGGCCCAGGAGATCCCGGTGACCTTCCTGGAGAACATCCTCCTGGAGCTGAAGCGGGCGGGGATCGTGCGGAGCGTCCGGGGCCAGGCCGGCGGGTTCCGCCTGGCGCGGGAGCCCGAGCGGATCACGCTGGCCGAGATCATCCGCGCCCTCGACGGCCCCCTGGCCAGCGTGCGCGGCACGCGCCCCGAGGCGCTCACGTACACCGGGCGGGCGGCGCCGCTCCGCGACGTGTGGGTGGCCGTGCGCGGCAGCGTGCGCGCCGTGCTGGAGGAGACGACGCTCGCAGACCTCCTGACCGGCGAGCTGCCGGCGGCGGTCCGGGCATTGGCCGACAGCCCGGAGGCCTGGGAGCCCCACTAGCGACATTCTGCTTATGGGAGTGATAAGAATCACCCCCGGTGAACGCAGGCTTCGACACCGGGGGCGACCCCGCGGGCGCGCTGACGGCGATCGAGGTGCGGACCCTCCTGGCGGTGGTCCTCGACATGGCCGACGACTTCGGCTTCGACTGCGCTGTCGCGGTCGTCGACGGCGCGGGCGCACTGCGCGGCGCCGAGCGGCCCGGCACCGTGCCGGTGGCCCGGCTCGACGCGGCGCTCGAGGCCGCGCGGGCGGCGCTGCGCGACGGCGTCGAGGCCGGCGGTGCGGACGCGGGCGCGGTGGCGCTCGGCGACGGCGCGGTGCGCGGGGCGATCGCCGTGTCCGGCGGCCCGGAGGGGTTCGGGCTCGAGGCCTGCCGCGAGGCGGCCCGGGCGCTCGGCTTGCGGCGCGCCGCCTGAGGTCGCGGGGCCCGCCCCGCGAGGGGGCGGGCCCGGACCGTCCTAGGAGCCCGGCTGCGGGACCACCCGCATGTAGGGCTTCGGCTCCTTCCAGCCGTCCGGCCAGATCTCCTTGGCCTGGTCGTTGCTGACCGAGCCGGCGATGATCACGTCGTCGCCTTGCTGCCACTGGGCCGGCGTCGCCACCTTGTGGTTGGCCGTGAGCTGGAGCGAGTCGAGGACGCGGATGACCTCGTCGAAGTTGCGCCCCGTCGTCATGGGGTAGACGAGGATGAGCTTGATCTTCTTGTCGGGGCCGATGACGAACACGTTGCGGACCGTCTGATTGTCGGCCGGCGTCCGCTCGAGCGGGTCGCCATCGACGCTCCCCGGGAGCATGTCGTAGGCCTTCGCGACCGTGTACTCGGTGTCGGCGATGATCGGATAGTTGGGGGCGGTGCCGACGATGTCCTCGATGTCCTTCGACCACTCGCCGTGACGGTCGAGGGGGTCGATCGACAAGCCGATGATCTTCACGCCCCGCTTGTCGAACTCCGGCTTGATGCTCGCCATGTAGCCGAGCTCGGTGGAGCAGACGGGGGTGAAGTCCTTGGGGTGCGAGAACAGCACGGCCCAGGAGTCGCCGATCCACTCGTGGAAGCTGATCGGGCCCTCGGTCGTCTCGGCCTGGAAGTCGGGCGCCGTTTCGTTGAGCTGCAGTGCCATGCTGACCTCTCCGAGCGTGGTGTGGGTGAGCGGGGGCGGGCCGGGCGCGCGCCTGAACCCCCCATAACCGCATCCTATCCCGGGTTTCGGTTCCGGTGCCTCGATCGGGCGTCCGCGTCGCGCAAGGTGACATCCGTCCGCCCGGCGGGAATCGCGTCGGGGTGCCCGCCTACCCCGCCACGGCTCGGGCTCTGCACTGGGTCACCGTGCTCGCCCTGGGCGCCCAGTTCGCCGTCGGCTACCTGATGGAGGACGACGGCGGGGGGCGGGGCCGCGGCCGGGGGCGCGGCGGCGACTCGGGCCGCGGGCGGGCCGCGGCGGGGACGACGACGCGTCGGGCGCCCTGGGCTGGGCGGCGACGACGACGGGGGCGGACTCATGACCGTGCACGTGGCGCTGGGGCTCACGATCCTGGCCCTGGCGGTCGTGCGGGTGCTGTGGCGCCGCCGCGCCGGCCTGCCGCCGTGGGCCGAGACGCTGTCGCCGGGCGAGCGGGCGTTCGCGGCCTGGACCGAGAAGGCGCTCCTGGCCCTGCTGTTCGTGGTCCCGCTCACCGGGCTGTGGCTGGTGCTGGTGTCGGACGCGGTCGGCGTCCACGTCGCGGGCCACATCGCGCTCTACGTCGCGGTGGCCGCCCACGTGGGGCTGGTGCTGAAGCACCAGCTCATCGACCGGGACCGCCTGCTGCGGCGGATGGTCTCGACGCCCCGGCCCTCGCCCGCCTAGCCGGTCCGCCGGAGCGCCAGGAGCGCGCGGTCGTCGGCCGTGCGCGGGGACATCCCGGCCACCAGGGTGTCGAGCAGCTCCTCCAGGGGGAGGCCCGCCGCGGCCCCGGCGATCTCGCGCAGCCGGTCCAGGCCCACGTCGATCCCGCGGCCCCGGCGTTCGATGACGCCGTCGGTGTAGAGCAGCAGCAGGTCGTCGCGGGCGAACGGGGCGACGCCCGTGGTGTACCGGTACAGCCCCATCCCGAGCGGGGTGCTGCGCCCGTCGAGCAGGTACCGCGCCGGCCCGTCGCGCGGTACCAGCAGCGGCGGGGGGTGCCCGGCGCAGGCATACGCCACGGTGCCGTCGGCCAGGACGTCCATGCACACGGCGGTGGCGGCCGCCGCGCCGTCCACGTCGCCGGCGAACCGGTCGAGGTGCTCGAGCGCCCGGCCCGGCGCCACACGCAGCTGCTGGAGGATGCGCCACGAGGAGCGCAGCTGGCCCATCGCCGACGCCGCCTCCAGCCCATGGCCAACGACGTCGCCGACGATGACGCCGACCATGCCGTCGGGGCGCACGACACAGTCGTAGAAGTCGCCGCCGGCCAGTCCGTCCTCGGTCGGCAGGTAGCGCACGGCGATCTCGATGCCCGGCGTGTCGGGCAGGCCCGCGGGCAACAGGCGGCGCTGGAGCAGCTCGGCGGCGGAGCGCTGCACGTCGAACAGCCGCGCGCGGTCGAGGGCCTGGGCACACAGCTCCGCGAGCGTCTCAACCAGGCGCCGCTCGCCGCCGGTGAAGCGCCGCTCCTCGCCCTCGAACCGGAAGGCGATCGCGCCGATCACCCGCCCCTCCACGATGAGCGGCACCCCCACGCCCACCGGGCCGAGGCCGCTGGACGGCGCGTCGAAGTCGCGGAGCCAGTCGTCGCGGGTCTCCAGCCACCGCGGCTGGCCGGTGCGCAGCACCCACGGCAGGGGCAGGCGCGCCTCGAGGGCGATGGTGGAGCCCACCCGGAGCACCTCGCCGGGGTAGCCGCGCGCGGCCGCCACCCGGGCGGTCGTCCCGTCCTGGACGGCCACCACGCCGGCGAGCGCCCCGAGGGCGGCCATGCAGTCGTCCACGATGACGTCGGCCACCTCCTCGGCGGTGACCGCCCGGGACAGCGCCGCCGTGACGCGCCGCAGCCGCTCCTCGCGCGCCCGGGCGTGCTCGACCGCCGCGCCCATGGCGCGCTCACCCTCGAACAGGCGCGCGTTCTCGATCGCCAGGCCCGCCCGCCGGCCGATGTCCTCCGCCAGCGCGAGGGTCTCCGCGTCGTAGGGCGGCCGGCCCTCGCCGCGCTGTAGCGACAGGCACCCGATCACCTCGCCCCGCGCCGTGAGCGGGACGCACAGCCACGAGTGCGCCCCGAGCGCCCGGACGTCGGCGAGGGCCTCCTCGTCGGGGGCCCACCGGACCCACGCCTCGTCGGTCACCTCCGGCACGATCTCCGGCACGCCGCGCGCGATGACCCGCTCGGGCCCCGGCACCTCCGGCCCGGCGCAGCACCGCCCGTAAAGGCGGGCCGCCACCCCCTCCAGGGCCGGGTCGCGGTGGGCCGCGGCGGCCAGGCGGGAGCGCCCCCCGCCGGGGACGCGCATCCGCACGGTCGCCAGGTCGGCCAGGTCGGGCACCAGCAGCTGCATCAGGCGGCGCAGCCGCTCGTCGGCCCCGAGCGTCTGGTCGAGCTCGTGCGACACGGCGGCCAGCAGCCGGACGCGCGCGTCGTCATCGCCGTCGCGACGGGTGAGGCGCGCACGGTGGAGGGCTCCGGCGGTCACGTCGGCGATCCCGCC
>BFBZ01000022.1_pt168 | contig 31492 bp, 32 predicted proteins | sample 1888401 | NCBI WGS metagenome assembly BFBZ01 (sample SAMD00112614, study PRJDB3348) | symbiont metagenome | host: Chara braunii
CCTGGTAGCCGCCGGGGCCGCAGTCCCAGGGCTCGGCGATCAGCTTCAGCGTGGTCAGCACCGGATCCTGGTCGACGGCTTTCAGGAAGCCGCTCTGCTCGTCGAAGCCATAGACTTCGCGCGCCAGGATGGTGCCGAGATCGAAGCGAAAGCCATCGATGTGCAGGTGCTCGGCCCAGTAACGCAAACTGTCCGTCACCATCTGGATGACCTTTGGGTTGGACAGGTTGACGGTGTTGCCGGTGCCGGTGTCGTTGATGTAGTAGCGCTTCTTGTCCGGCATCAGGCGATAATAGCTGGCGTTGTCGATGCCCTTGAACGACAGCGTCGGCCCGCGCTCGTTGCCCTCGGCGGTGTGGTTGTAGACCACGTCCAGGATCACCTCGAGGCCCGCTGCATGCAGCCGCGCCACCATCTCCTTGAACTCGCGCAGGCAGTTCGCCACGTCGGAGGCGTAGCGTGGATCCGGCGCGAAGAAGCCGATGGTGTTGTAGCCCCAATAGTTGGTGAGTTTCTTCTCCAGCAGGTTGCTGTCGTTGATGAAGGTGTGGATCGGCAAGAGCTCCACCGAGGTGACGCCCAGCGCCTTGATGTAATCGACGACCGGCTGCGCGCCGAAGCCCGCATAGGTGCCGCGCAGGCTCGAAGGCACGCCCGGGTGCAGTTTGGTGAAGCCCTTGACGTGGGTCTCGTAGATGATGGTGCGGTCACGCGGAATACTGAGCCGGCCGGCTTCGCCCTGCCAGTCGTAGTCGGGATCCACCACCACGCATTTCGGCATGAACGGCGCGCTGTCGCGGTCGTCGAAGGTCAGGTCGTCGCCGCTTTCCATCTTGTAGCCGAACACCGCCGGATTCCAGGTCAACTGCCCGGCATGGGCGCGGGCGTAGGGATCGAGCAGCAGCTTGTTGGGATTGAACCGGTGCCCGGCGGTAGGTTCATACGGCCCGTGCACGCGATAGCCATAGAACATGCCGGGGCCGACGCCGGGCAGATAGCCGTGAAACACCTGGTCGGTGTATTCGGGCAGCGCGATCCGCGCGGTTTCCTTGGCAGTTTCCTCGGCGCCGGTGGCATCGAACAGGCACACCTCCACCTTGGTGGCGTTGGCCGAGAACAGGGCGAAGTTGGTGCCTCGGCCGTCCCATGTCGCGCCCAGCGGATGGGGCAGGCCTTCCTCAACAATAATGTCTGTCACGAAATCCCCCGATGCCGTGCGGCCGGCAAGCCCGCGTCCGATAACCGGCGCGGTCCGCTTTCGTTGCAGTGCAATCAGGGGCGGCCGGGATTTATTTTGCGATGCGAGCGAGGGGCTGACGCGGAGCTGACGGGGCTGCCCGCGGGGACGCGATGTGTCAGCGCTGTTGGCGATGCAGGTCCGGCTTACTCGAGCTTGCCCTCGGGCAGATCGGGCGGGACGGCGGGCGCCGTCACGCCGGCTTCCCGGGCCACCTGACGCTCCGCCTCCAGCCAGAAATCCATTTCCGAGCCATCGGTTCTGCCGCTCTTCTCCCACAGCTCGTAGGCGCGCTGCCGGACCTGGTCGTCCCTTGTATCCGTCTCGTTGGCGTTCATCTGCGGTATCCTTGTGATGTTACCGGCTCAATGCCGCGCCGCCGCCGGCGTTCCCAGGCCGCCGCATCACCGATCCGTGCGCGGGCGCGCGGAACCTCGCAGGCGCAATCGTGTTGGTTTTGCTGGAGGTTATCATGGCAGAGAAATTCAATCCGGCGCCGCTCGACAAGCATGCCGAGACACCGCAGGCGGCGCGCAGGAAAGCTCACGACCATATGCTCGATCAGGCCCTGGAGGGGACGTTTCCCGCCTCCGATCCGGTGAGTGCGGCGCAGCCCGCGTCAAAGCCCAAAGCGAAGCCCGAGCCGGCCAGCAAGCGCGGAGCGCGCAGCTAGAAGATGCCTGATACGCCACCACCCAAGCCCGAGCTTTCCAGATCCGAGCCGCCCAAGTCTGAAGCGCCGAAGCTCGAAGCGCAAAGGCGCGATCCCGACAAGAACGCGGCCGCTGAAGAAGCCCTGGAGGCGGCGCGCAGCATGCCGCCGGGGCCGGAGCGAACGGCGGCGCTCAAGAAGGCGGGTCTGCTGCGCCATGCCCTCGGCCTTGCCGCGATCGTGATCCCGCGCAAGGGCCGGCCGCCGAAATAGGCCAGGCGCGCAACCGAGAAGCGCGACCGAAATGAGAGAAACCGCCATGCCGGACGATGCCGTGACGGCTGACATCAAGACCGCTGACACGGAGGTGCGGCGCCTCGCGCGCGTGCTGGATGACGCGTGGGAGCGCATGATCGCGCTGCATGGTATCGAAGAGGCGACCGATGCCAATCGCTCGCGGCTCGCCGCGCGCATTGTGTGGCTGGCGCAGCAGGGCGAGCGCGATGAACAGACACTGAGCGACGCCGCGGCGATCTACCTGTGCGCGGTCATCGCGGCGGGCAAGCTGCGCCGCCGCGCGCCGGACGATGCCGGAGGCTTCGAGCCGAAGCTGTTTCAGCAGGATATGGGCAGCGGCTACGACGCGCAGGCGCAGGCGGCGATGGAGGAGGGGCTTGCGCTGTGCCGGGAGGCGCTGCCCGATCCGATTTCCTCGACGGTGACGACATTCCTGTCGCAAACGATTCTGGACCATGCGGCAAACGGCGAGCGCGATGCCATTCGCCTGTGCAATCATGCTCTGGATGCGCTGCGATCACGGCGCTAGCGGCGCGATCGCGCCGGCTGATCCCTTGAATCTTGTCTCGATATGTCGGGACCCGTGACGGGAGCAATTATGATTGTGACTTTCCCTCCGCCGGGCCATCATGATGTGCTGCGAGACGGAACGGCGGGACGTGATGAGATGATGAAATCGAGCGGGACGGATGTCTTCCTGAAGCGTTACCTGGTCTTCGCCGTCGTCGGGCCGCTGCTGAGCGGTGTGCTGCTGATGCTGACCTCGTCGGTCGCGTCGGGGTACTGGCGCAAGCCGGACTCATCGCTGCTGAACTTCCTCATCGTGACCGGCCGGACCCTGCCGATCTCCTACATGTTCGGCTTCCTGCCGGCCGTGCTGTTCGCCGCGGTGGACGACATTCTCTGGCATGTCAGGTGGATCGGTCCCATGCTGCGCATGGTGATGATCGGCGCGTTCGCGTTCGTGTTGACCATGGTGCTGTCCGGCACCACCGGCGGTTCGATCGAACTCGAGTACGGCCTGGCCGGCCTTGTTCCCGCGATGCTGCTGTCCTGGTGGGCGCACAAGAAGCTCGACCACGCTCCGGACGGGGAAGCGGCAGCGGGCCATCCCGCGGCCTGACCGACGCCGGCGCGCGTCGAAACATCCGCCAGAACAGGAACGACCCCGGCTCTTGGGGCGCGCCGGGGTCGCTGACGTCAGGAACCGAGGGACGATGATCGGACTGCCGTCGTTCAAAATACGTGACCGGCGCCGCTCGCGTTTCAAATGCGGACAAAGAAAGAGGCGGCCGCGGGGCCGCCTCCTGTCTATCATCAATCCGGTCGATTACTGGCAGAGATGAACCCGGCCGTCCTCGCCGCGGAATGTCGTGCCGGGCTGGCAGACAAAGCCGTTCCGTCGCGCATAGTCCTCGTCATAGTAGGCGGGGCCCGAATTGTAATAAGCGGGGCCGGGGCCACCATAGGCCGGCGCGTAGCCATAACCCGGGCCGTAACCGGGACCATAGGCATATGAGTTCGAGGCGATGCCGCCGATGATCGCGCCTGCAGCCAGTCCGCCGATGATTCCGGCGGCGATGCGGCCGCCGCGGGCCTCGGCCGGCGCCGGTGCAAGCGCGGTGGTCAGTGCAATGGTGGCGGCAGCGCCGATTGCCAGTAATGTCGTATTCATCTGAAATCCTTCCAACGATGCGATCTGCTGGGCTCTGAAGCTGGGACGACAACACACGAGATGCCGAAAAGTTGCATCGCGATATCGGCGCTCGTCCCGAGCGCGCAATAGTACCGTCAGGCCGCAATCCGCCGCTCGTAGCCGGCGATCGCCCTGTTCGCCAGCTTGAGTGAATTGCGCTCGCCATCCACGATCAACCGCGAAATCTCTTCCGTCAGCAGCAGATGGCCCTGCTCGGGATTGTCGATTTGCCCCGACAGGCTGAGATAATTCCAGGCGATGTTGTAAGACTCCTCCACCAGCCTGGCGGCGGAGTCCGCATCGATGAGCGCGACGATCATGGGCAGGGAACGCGGAGACGCCGCCGCTGTTCCCGCATGGCGAGACGCCGAGCCCTGCAAACAGCGATCGGCAAAAACGGGTTCCGTTGCTTGCGCAGCAGAACGCTCGCCGGGATACTGCACGCAAGCGGATTCGCCGCAATGAATTGCCAGGTCGAAAAAGGGGGACGTCGGATGAGTGGCGCCGTGCAGGAGGGCCCGCAACACTGGTCCTCGCGCCTGCCGTTCTACTACGGCTGGCTGATCGTCGGCATTGCGTTCGTGACGATGGCGATCGGTGTGACCGCGCGCACGGCATTTTCGCTGCTGATGCCGCCCCTGATCAGCGAGTTCGGCTGGGACCGCGGCCTTGTGGCCGGCGCATTCTCGTTCGGATTCCTCGTCTCTGCGGTTCTCAGCCCGATTGTCGGCCGTGTCATGGATGCGCGTGGGCCACGCGTCGTCATCCTCAGCGGCGTGGTGCTGATGTCGGCAGGTTTGTTCCTCGCCCCCTTCATCGCGCGGCCATGGCATCTGTATGCGACCCTCGGTGTCATGGTCGGCGGCGGCGCGAACATGATGACCTATACGGCGCACTCGCAATTCCTGCCCAACTGGTTCGTGCGCCGCCGCGGTCTCGCCATCAGTCTCGCGTTCTCCGGCGTCGGCGTCGGCGCCATCGTGCTGCTGCCCTGGCTGCAGTCGATCATCGCGACCGATGGCTGGCGCGCGTCCTGCCTGACAATCGGGCTGCTGGTGCTGCTCGCCGTCGCGCCGCTCAACCTGCTGGTGCTCAAACGGCCGCAGGACGTGGGATCGCTGCCCGATGGCGACGCGCGCGGGCCGTCGACGGATGCAAAGCGCCCGGATGCGGCCATCGTCGATCCGGCCTGGGTCGCCAACGAGTGGACGCTGGCGCGGGCGCTGCGCACGACGCGCTTCTGGTGGATCGTGCTCGGCTATTTCTGCGCACTCGTCGCCTGGTACGCCGTGCAGGTGCACCAGACCAAGTACCTCACCGAGATCGGCTTTACGCCACTCGTCGCGGCATGGGCGCTCGGGGCGGTGAGCGTGGTCGGCATTCCCGGCCAGATCGTTCTCGGCGGCCTGTCGGACAGGATCGGCCGGGAATGGGTGTGGGCGGCCGGTTGCGCGGGGTTTGCCGTCTGCTATGGGGCGCTGATCGCGCTCGAGCACGCGCCGTCGAATCTGCTGCTCTACCTGATGGTGCTGAGCCAGGGCTTCCTCGGATATGCGCTCACCTCGGTGCTGGGGCCGATCGTCGCTGAAATCTTCGACGGCCCGCACTATGGATCGATCTTCGGCACCATCACCGTCGCCTTGATCGGCGGCGGCGCCGCGGGGCCCTGGATCACCGGCGTCATCCATGACGCGACCGGCAGTTACCGGCTGGCCTTCGTCCTGGCCATCGCGTGCTGTATCGTATCAGCCGTGGCGATCTGGATTGCCGCGCCTCGCAAGGTCAGGCATGTGCCCGGTCGCGTGCCGCGCTGACGTCGGCTACGGCGCTTTCAGATTGTCGTCGTAGGCCTTGATGCGGGGCAGGGCGGTTTTCATCATCTCCTCGGTGACGGCTTCGACCACGTCGACCACGGCGTTGGTGTCGGCCTTGCCGCCGCCGCTGAATTTCGAGGTCACCATCAGTTCACCCTTTTTCTTGTCCTTGTTGAGCTCACGCGGATAGTGCACCACGGTGCCTTCCAGCCGGCATTTCAGACCCCGTCCGTCCGGCGTCACGCTGACCAGCGTGATGATGATCACGTACCCCTTGAGATCCACCAGTTGCTTTGTGTCGGTCGGCTTCTTCGTGGTGAATTCGTTGGATTTGTCCAGCGCCTTGCGCACCGCGCGCTGGATCGCGGCCTCGGCCGCGTCGGCCTGGTCATGCGCCAGCGTCGCAACATAGATCTTGTTGTTGCGGTCGGAATTGTCGGTCTCGATGAAGATCGGCGCAGGTGTCGGGGGCGGCGGCATGGACGGGCTCCGGAGCGACCTGATCGTATTGGTCGCCCTGCCGCGCGCGCCGGTTCATTGCTGCCATGCGTTGACGGAGGGCCGGTTCCCGCTTCAGGCCTGGACCACGTCGCCGAAGACATTGCGCAGTGCCTTGGCTTCCTCAATGTTCTGGCAGAACATCGCCGTGGTCTTGAACGACGCGCCGTCGGCCTTCAGGAGCCGCTCGCCCTTGATGATGAACTTCTGGTCATCTTCGCCGATCAGGCCGTAAACCACCTCGTGGTTGCGGAAAATGCAGCGTACCACTTCGCCGGCGTTCTCGGCGTGGGCGATGCGGTCCTTGTTGTCCTCGGCGGCTTTCCGGAGATCGGTCATGTCAATCCTGTTCGAATGATCGGGTGCCCCGGGCAAGCACCCAGTTGCTGTGGCGACGTCTTGTCCGCGCAAATATAGCAACGGCACCGATCCGCAAGGGCGCGCGCGGCGGCCCAGCTATGCAGGACGCCGCCTTGGCAAAACCGGATTTTCACATGCACCCGCCGGGGTCACAGCCGCTGACGCATTTTGAAGCGCGCTGTGAGCCACGAACAGATCCCGCTGGTCGTACTGACCGTTGTCTGTTTTCGGTGTGCCGCGATCGGCGCTTCGCTTGAGCGCTGGTGTCATCCGCGCTGTGACTTGCTGTCCTCCATCTGCGGCTTCGCGTGCGCGATTTGTTCGGCAGCAACACGCTGGCTTTGCGAAATCGCTCAGCGGTGCCGACTTCGCCTCCCGCTGCAATGCCGATCGGGGCAGCGGCCACAAGAACGCGGTCACACTGTTCGAACGCTACGCCAAGGAGGGCGACAATCCGGAGTTGAAGGATTGGGCAAGATGCTTCCGATCATCCGTCATCATCCGGAGCTGGCTCAGCATTTGGCGGCCAGAAAAACCGTCGGCAGCCATTGACCCACGTGCTCTCGACGGCATTGCGGACAAAAAATGAGCCGCTGATGGCAGCGGCTCGAGACTTTACCCGGGAGGACCCAAGCACGTGTACCGCCGTTACCTTGTTTGCGGCCATACACGAACAGGCTAGGTCGATTCCACGAATTCGTCTGTGACCTCAGGCACACACCGCACCGCAAAACCGGTGGTGCGGAACCACTGTCCCGCTCGTTCGTTGGGGTATGGGAAGACGGACCCCTTCGGGGGACAGTCGGGTCGGGGTCGCGCGGCGTCAGGCCCGGGCGGCCCCGTTGTTTGTCTGGGTCCCCATGAACCTGATCATCAATTGGATGCGAGATGCCCAAGGCCATCGAACATATCGTCGACGCTTATATCAGGCTGGGCAATCGCACGGCGCTCGAGAACCTGATGTCGCACCGCCGCAGGTTGCTGGCAGATCTGAAAAGCCGCCCCGGCTTCGACTTCAGCCTGCCGATCGGACAGATCGAAGAGGAGATCGCGGTCATCTCCGCTGGTCTCGAACGATTTGATGCGGATCATGCCGTCCCGGCGGCGCCGGAGCTGGATCCATCGGTCACGGACTAGTGTGCTGAACGCGAAGTTCCTGTGATGATGCGGCTGGCTCCTTCCGGAACTTCGCGTTCATGAAGCACACTGGAATCATGACATTGCTAGTGTCCTTTTCGAATTCGGGACACCAGGGCCCACACTCATGAATCCCGCACTCATGAACTCGGTCATGCTCGCCTCGCTCCGAACTTTCATAGCTCAACGATCTCACCGTCTTCCTTGACGAAGCGGCCGATCGGGGTGTCGAGCAGGTCGGCGACCGTCTCTGATGGCCGGCAGAGCCGGGCGCCCTTCGATGTGACGACGATGGGGCGGTTGATCAGGATCGGATGCGCCATCATGAAGTCGAGGAGATCGTCGTCGCTCCACTTGGAGTCGGCGAGGTCAAGTTCCTTGTAGGGCGTGCCTTTCTCCCGCAGCAGGGCTCGCACGGTGATGCCCATGGCCGCGATCAGATCCTTCAGGGTCTCGCGCGAGGGCGGCGCCTTGAGATACTCCACGACGGTCGGCTCGGCGCCGCTGTGTCGGATCATGGCCAGCGTGTTGCGGGACGTGCCGCAGGCCGGGTTGTGATAGATCGTGACGGTCATCGTCGTGCCTCCGCTGCAGAACTGCGCGCATCCGCGCCGGCTTCGTACCAGCCGCGTGTCGCCGTCACGATCCGGACGACCGAGAGCATGACTGGAACCTCGACGAGCACGCCGACGACGGTCGCCAGCGCCGCGCCCGAGTCCAGCCCGAACAGGCTGATGGCGGCAGCCACGGCGAGCTCGAAGAAGTTGCTGGCGCCGATCAGCGCGGCAGGGGCCGCGACGCACCAGGCGACGCCGAAGCGTCGGCTGAGCCAGTAAGCCAGCCCTGCGTTCAAATAAACCTGGATCAGGATCGGGACGGCGAGGATCGCAATCACCACCGGTTGCTGGACGATCTGCTCGCCCTGAAAGCCGAAGAGCAGCACCAGCGTGGCCAGCAGCGCGATGAGCGAGAGCGGCTGCAGCATCCGCATGGTGTGCTCGAACGCGCCGGCGCGGAGCAGCGCGCCTCGCCATGCCTGGGCGACGACGACCGGCACGACGATGTAGAGGATGACCGAGAGCAGCAGCGTTGCCCAGGGAACGGAGATCGACGCAACGCCGAGAAGAAGACCGACCAATGGCGCGAACAGGAAGACCATGATCACGTCGTTCAAGGCAACCTGGCTGAGCGTGTAGTGAGGCTCGCCCTCGCACAGGTTGGACCAGACGAACACCATCGCCGTGCAGGGCGCCGCCGCGAGCAGGATCAGGCCGGCGATGTAGGATGGAACCTGTGCGGCCGGCAGCCACGGCGCGAAAACGTGGCCGATGAAGAAGGAGCCCAACAAGGCCATCGAGAACGGTTTGACCGCCCAATTGATGAACAGGGTGACACCGACGCCGCGCCAGTGTTCGCGGACCTGGCCGAGCGCGCCGAAGTCGATCTTCAGCAGCATCGGCACGATCATGAGCCAGATGAGAACTGCCACCGGCAGGTTGACCTTGGCGATTTCCGCGGCGGCAACCGCTGCGAAGAAGCCCGGCATGACGTGGCCGAGAGCGACGCCGGCGACGATGCAGAGCGCGACCCAGAGGGTGAGATAGCGTTCGAAGATGCTCATGATCCGCCTCGGTGCTTGATGGTCAGGCGCGGCTGCGCTCTTTCCGCTTCGGCGGGCAGCAGGGCTGAAGGCTTTCGATCAGAGGGGCGCAGATTTCCGGCCGACCGCCGCAGCAGTCCCGCAGCAGGTAGAGCGCGACCTTCTGGAATTCGGCGAGATCGGCGCGGTAGACGATGGAGCGGCTGCGCCGTTCGGACGTGACGAGTCCCGCCCGCGACAGGATCGAAAGATGAGCCGATAGCGTGTTCTGCGGGACTTCGAGCGCGCGGGCGAGCTCGCCGGCTGCGAGCCCTTCGGGTTCGTGCTTGACCAGGACGCGGAACGCCTGCAAGCGCGTGGATTGAGCGAGTGCGGCGAGAGCCAATACGGCCTGTTCATTTTCCATATATCCAGATTTATGGAAATACAGGGCTGTTGTCAATCGAACGGGCCGCTTTCTCGTTGTATTTCGAATATACTAGAAATATCGTTGACGGATCGCGGCTTCCGGCGCAGGATAGGGGCATGAAGATAGACGACGCAGCCGCCCGCCTTGAAGCGCTGGGCAACCCGACCCGGTTGAAGATCTATCGCGCGCTTGTTCGTGCCGGCCGCGCCGGCATGCCGGTCGGCCGCTTGCAGGAGAAGCTGAAGATCCCGGCATCAACCCTGTCGCATCACGTGAAGGGCCTTGTCGCCGTCGGTCTCATTACGCAGGTGCGCGAATCCACGACGCTGATCTGCCACGCCGAATACGCCACGATGCAGAGCCTGGTGGATTTCCTGGTCGCCGAGTGCTGCGCCGACGAGACCGAATGCAAGGAGGTCGCCCGGCCGGCGGCCTGATTTTTTTATCTTTTATTTCGATAATTCTAGAAAAATGGGAAAATAAAATGAGCGGGAAGAAGAAGGTCGGAATCATTGGTGGGGGTCCCGTCGGACTGGCTGCGGCGGCTCACGTCATGGAGCGCGGCATGACGCCGGTCGTGCTGGAGGCGGGCCCGGAAGCCGGCTACTCCGTGCGGCAGTGGCAGCACGTGCAACTCTTCTCGCCCTGGGAATACAACGTCGACAAGGCCGCCGCGCGGTTATTGGCGCCGACCGGCTGGAATTCGCCCGATCCAGCCCTCTATCCGACCGGCGCCGAACTGCTCGAACGCTATATCGAGCCGCTGGCGACGAAGACCGCGTTGCGCGACGTCGTCCGGATGAACAGCCGCGTGACCGCCGTCGGGCGCGCCGGTTTCGACAAGGCGAAAACCAGGGGACGCGAGGCTGCACCGTTCGAGATCCGTTATCGGAACGGCAAGGGTCTCGAGACCCTGCACGTCGACGCCGTGATCGACGCGTCCGGCACGTGGGCCACGCCGAATCCTGCCGGCGTCGGCGGGCTGCCGGCGGTCGGGGAGCATGAGGCCGCGGCCCGGATCACCTACGGCATGCCGGACGTACTTGGCCGTGGGCGTCGCCGCTACGCGGGGAAAACCGTCGCGGTTCTCGGTGCCGGACACTCGGCGATCGGCACGCTGATCGCGCTCGCCGAGCTTCAGGACCGCGCGCCCGATACCAGGATCATCTGGCTCTATCGCGGCCCGAACCTGGCTAAGGCCTGTCTCTTATACACATCTAGATGGCCGGGCAAGCGCGTCATCTGGCTGCTCCGAGGCACGGACCCCGCGAAAGCTTTCGGCGGCGGAGCGAACGACAAGCTTGCGGCCCGCGGCGAACTCGGCGCTCATTTCGCCTCTCTCGTCGCATCGGGCCAGGTCCAGGTCGAGGCCGGCTTCCCGGTCGCCGCGATTTTCGAATCCGACGGGCGGCTCCGGATCGCGACGTCTTCCGGATGCTGCGGCCGCAGCGTTGTGGCCGACGAGATGATCGTCGCGACCGGCTTCCGTCCGGACCTCGCCTTCCTGAGCGAGATACGTCTCCGTCTCGATCCCGCCATCGAAGCCCCGGTGGCACTGGCGCCGCTGATCGATCCGAACGAGCATTCCTGCGGCACGGTCCGCCCTCACGGCGCACGCGAACTCGTCCAGGACGACCCGGCATTCTACATCGCCGGCATCAAGAGCTACGGGCGTGCTCCGACCTTCCTCATGATCACAGGCTACGAGCAGGTGCGCTCGATCGCCGCGGACATCGCCGGCGACAAGGAAGCCGCCGCGCGGGTCGAGCTCGAACTTCCGGCGACAGGCGTCTGTACGCGCGGCGGGGTCGAAGGCGCGCGCGTTGCCGGTTGCTGCGGTCCTGCATCCGTCGGCGTCGACGCCTGCTGCGCCGATGACGTGTCCGCCAGGCCTGCGGGCAAGTCCGATTGCGGCTGCGCGTGATGGATCGCAATCGTCTTTACGTCGTCGCGGCGCTTGGCACTGCCCAGACGCTGGCGTGGGGCTCGAGCTACTATCTGCCGGCGATCCTCGCCGGTCCGATCGCGCAGGAACTTGGGATCTCGGTGAACTGGTTCTTCGCTGCGTTCTCGGCCTCGCTGGTCATATCCGGACTGCTTGGGCCGCGCGTAGGCCGACAAATAGATCGCGTCGGCGGTCGGCAGGTGCTTTGCGCTTCCAACGTGCTGCTCGCCGCAGGGCTCGCGCTGCTCGGCGCGTCGACATCGGTATGGATGCTGTCGGCAGCCTGGCTTGTGCTCGGCATCGGCATGGGGTTTGGCCTCTACGACGCGGCGTTCGGTGCGTTGGGGCGCATCTACGGCAGCCACGCCCGAAGTGCGATCACCGGCATCACGCTGATTGCCGGTTTCGCGAGCACCGTCGGGTGGCCGTTGAGTTCACTTGGTCTTGAAACGATCGGCTGGCGGGACACCTGCTTTGCGTGGGCCGCGGCGCACGTTGTGATCGGGCTGCCGCTCAATCTTATGCTGCCGCGGACAGAAGGATCTGCGGTCCAGCGGGGACCTGCCGTCAAACCGCACATTCCGATTGACCGCACCATGGTGCTGCTGTCGTTTGCGTTCGCTGCGGCCTGGACGGTGACATCGGCGATGGCAGCGCATCTGCCGCGCATCGTCGAAGCGTTCGGCGCGACGCCGGCGCAGGCCGTGTTCGCCGGCATGATGATCGGACCGGCGCAGGTCGCCGCAAGGGTCATGGAGGCCAGCGTCCTCGGACGGTTCCATCCGCTGGTGTCGACGCGGCTCGCCTGTCTCACGCATCCGATCGGCGCGGCCGTGATCTGCGTCTTTGGCGGCGGGGCTGCCGCGGCCTTCGCGCTGCTGCACGGTGCCGGCAACGGCATTCTGACCATCGCACGCGGGACGCTGCCGCTCGCAATCTTCGGACCGGACAACTACGCCTACCGTTTGGGGTTGATCGGCGCACCCTCGCGGATCGCCCAGGCGCTTGCGCCGCTTGCGATCGGGCTGTTGATCGATCCGTTGGGAAAGGGCGTCGTTGTCGTGACGGCAGCGCTGAGTCTCGGTGCATTAATGGCGCTGATGCTGCTGCGGGCGCGCGTCGGGGCAATCGACGCGGGGAAGCCCGCCGAATTCGGTCGGTCCGTATCCTGATCAGAGCGGCAATGATCGACGCGCGGCAAGGGGCGTCGAATATCCGCCGAACGTCGTATCCCGGTCCGGCTGGCAGCGCGCAATGAGCCAAGGACGTCGCGCGTTCGCAACCGTCGCAACCGTCATGCTACCTTCAGGTGACAGGCGCGTTTGGCCGGTTCGCCGGTCAACACGAACGGGCCTTTTGCGGGGCACTCAAAATACGCAGCGCCTGCAAGCGGAATATGTTCGCTTGAGGCGCGGCGCTCGGTTGCTGGGCATTGCAATCCCCCAGCACGTTCATTGGTCGCGGCGCGGCCGGTTGAGGTTCAGCTGCTTCAGCGGTTATTTGCGCGCAACGCCGGTTCCTACATCGCGAACCACAATGCAAAGCCGAGAGCGGCCAGGCAGGTGCCGAAGCCGGCGGCCGTGACGCAGAGGAACGGGACAAGTTCGAAACGATGGAATGCCATAGTTGTCTGAGGACATGGGTTGTCTAAGGCTGTCTGAGGTCGCCCGACGCTCCTTCTTTGTCAGGAGGGACAAATTCGTCAACCCGGCCTCAACAGCGAGCTGTGACACAATTCCGCCACAGGCTGGAAGTTCCGCGGACGAACGCCATGCGCTCCAAAAAAAGTTGCGGCCCCGGCGGATGGGCCGGGACCGCGAGCGTCGGCGATCATGGGACGATGATCGTGCGGCGCCTTACTTCGACATGCCGCCGGAGCTGTCCGTTCCCTCGTTCGGCTCCATGTTCTTTTTCATGCTGTCCTTCTTCATGGCGCTCTTGCCCTTGGACTCATGAGACATGCCCGTGGTGCTCTTCTTCATGTGATCCTTCGACATCTCCGAGGTCGAGCCGCTGGTGCCGGCCTGCGGCTGACTGGTCTGGGCGAAGGCTGTGCTGCTGATGAGGGCTGCGCAGGCTGCAGCAATGATCGTCTTTCGCATCGAGGAAGTCTCCTGTTGACGTTGGTATCGGGCGGCGGATCAATGCAAAGCAGGTCGCTCCGTTCCTCGCGGCGGATCGCATGATCGTGAAGTCACGCTGGAACCAGTTCCTCCCGAGGGGGCCGCAACCAGGAACGCCGCCCAACGTCCAGCGTTGGTGGGCTGAGGCAGGAAACAGCAGGACACATCCAGGACACACGCAAAACACACCAAGGTCGCACCAGATGAAGACATATCTATCAGCAACAATCGTCGCACTGCTGATCGCCGGACTCTCGGCCTCGCCTGCATCGGCCAAGCACCGGCGTCACCACGCAAGACCGGCCTCCCACGCGATGACCGCCGGATCGGTTTCGATCTTCGGCAACGCCGCGTTGAGTGGAAACAACGGCAACTCGGGAAGCGGATCAAACTCCGTCGGTCACGTCCAGGGCGGCAACATCGGCGCTGGAAAGTAGCGCCAGGACGATCGGGGACGTTGCCGGCGCGCGGTGTCGGGTCGCAAGATCTGACGCTCAGGGTCAGTTATGCGTGTCGATCGCTGCGCATATTGTCATGAGCGCCGCGCAATTCCCCCGATCAACGGAGGTGCGTGATCAATCGCATCGGTGAAAGGCGATCGTGACGGCCGCCGGCGCCTTCGCTCTGCGCGCGATCGTGTTGCGCAAATGCCGGACGTGCAGTCAACGACAGAGGCCGCCCCGAAAGGCGGCCTCTGGATGTGAATAGCGGGGGGATGATCAGCGCCGATGATGGCGGCCGCGCATCCAGCCATGATGACCGCGACGATGACCGCGTCCCCAGCCATAGTGATGACCACGGCCGCCACGGACCAGCACCGTATCGGTGCCGGTCTGGGTGACGGCGAGTTTGGCCGATCCCAGCGGCACGGCGCTCGCCGGCAGTGTTGGCATGAGAATCACGGCGACCAGGGCGCCGCCGGCAAGCATCAGGCGTTTCATGAAATTGTCTCCCTCGAAGTCCGCAGGACGCGGTTCAATGCAATGCGCCAGGCCGGATAATGTTCCCGACTTCCTTCCGCAGCGTTGTTGCTTTGGATGTTCGCTGGTCCCGGCGAATCCGATGCGCGCCGCCGTCGCGGGCTTTGGTTTGCTTGACAGCAATTGCCTTTCAATTTCTAATATCCAAACCAGTTCACATATAAAAACTTAAACATATTCAAATGGGGGAGACGCCTGTGGAACGCCGTGTCATCGATGTCGTCGACGTCACCACCCGCGCGGAGCTCGGCGCGATACCGATTATCGTGACACTGATGTGCGGACTGCTGGGCGCGTGCGACGGTCTCGACAATCAGGCGCTGGCCTTCACGGCGCCGGTCATCGCGGCCCAGTGGGGGCACAAGATGCCGGCCTTCGTGCCCGTCTTTACGGTGGGCCTGATCGGGCTGATGGTGGGGTCGTTCGTCGGCGGCTGGTTCGGCGATCGCTTCGGGCGCAAGAAGGCGCTCCTGATCGCAGCGTTATGCTTCGGCGTGACGACGTTTTTGACGCCGTGGTGCACGACACTGCAGCAATTGATGATCGTCCGCTTTGTCGGTGGCCTCGGCATCGGCGGCTTGCCATCCGCCCTCGCGGCCCTGATCGCCGAAACCGTGCCGGAGCGCAACAGGGCGACCCTCACGCTCTGGGCGCTGGTCGGCATTCCGTTTGGCGGCTTCGTCGGCGGGTTCGCTGCGTCCTGGATGATTCCGGCGTATGGCTGGCAATCGGTTTTCTACGCGGCGGGCGCCGTGAGCATTGTCGTGCTGCTGTTGTTCGCGCTGCTGGTTTCCGAGTCGACGCATTTTCTGACCTTGAGGGGGCAGCAGCGCGAGCGCGTTGCGGCCATTCTCGGCCGGCTCGATCCGAAGGGCGGCTACACCGACGCCGATGAGTTCGTGCTGCCGGCCGCGGACCGGAAGATCACGTCCGTTGCCGCGCTGTTCACCGAGTCGCGGGGCCGCATGACGCTGCTGTTCTGGGGCGCCGAGATCATCGAGCTGATGATCTTCTATGTGCTGGTGAACTGGACGCCGACGCTGTTTCGCGAGGCCGGCATCCCGATCGAGCGCGCCGTTCTGGGAACGGCGGCGCTCAACATGGGGGCGATCCTGGCGACCGTGGCGCTCGGCCCGGTGTGCGCGCGATTTGGCGAGCAGCGCGTGACCGCAGCCACTTTCGTGGTGACCTCAGTTGCGCTGCTGGTCATGGTTGCCGGCGCCGGCAACCTGACGTTCATGATGATCGGTGTGTTTTTCGCCGGCGCCGGATGCATCGGCGGTCAGGCCGCCGTGGTGATGCTGATGGCCAAGCGCTATCCCACCGCCATTCGCTCGCTGGGCGTGGGCTGGGCGCTCACGGTCGGGCGGATCGGCTCCATCGTCAGTCCCACCGTGGTCGGTCTTCCGCTCGCGTGGGGATGGAGTTCTTATCAGATCCTGATGCTTCCGATCGTGCCCTCGCTCCTGGGGGCCCTCTGCGTGGCTCTGGCGCATCCCGTGACGGATTTGTCCGGGATGCTGCCGCAGCCGCCACTCACATCAGTTCGCAAGGCTGCCATCAAAGGATAATTGTTTGAAATGAACAGTGCATCTTCTCCGACGGTGAAGCACGTCGTCTTCGATCTCTTGCGTGGTTTTGGCATCGATACGGTGTTCAGCAATCCCGGCTCCACCGAGCTGCCGTTCCTCGGATCCTGGCCCAACGACATCCGCTATGTGCTCGGCCTGCAGGAATCCTCCGTCGTGGCGATGGCCGATGGATTCGCGCAGGCCACCGGAAATGCGGCCTTCGTCAACCTGCATTCGGCCGCTGGTCTCGGCCACGCGCTGGGCAATATCTACACCGCGTTTCGCAACCAGACGCCGATCGTGATCACGGCCGGGCAGCAGGTGCGTGAACTCCTGCCGATGCATCCTTATCTGTTCGCCGAACAGGCCTCGGAGTTTCCCAAGCCCTACGTCAAATGGAGCTGCGAGCCCGCGCGCGCGGAAGACGTGCCGGCGGCGATCGCGCGCGCCTACTACACGGCGATGCAGAAGCCGTGCGGGCCGACCTTCGTTTCGATTCCGATCGACGACTGGAAAACACCGGCGCAGATGCCGCCGGTCCGGACCGTCAGCCGCGATGTCTCGCCCGATCCCGGTTTGCTGAAGCTGCTTGCGGAGGCGCTCGAGCGATCCGAGCGGCCGGCGATCGTGGTCGGGCCGCAGATCGATCATGAGAACGTCTGGCGCGAGACGATCGCGCTCGCCGAGGCGGCGAGTGTCGCGGTGTGGGTGGCTCCGTTTTCGAGCCGCGCCAGTTTCCCGGAGGATCACCGGCTGTTCCAGGGCTTCCTGCCCGCAGCGCCAGGGGCCGTCGGGGCCGCGCTGAAGCCATACGACATGGTCATCGTGTTGGGCGCGCCGGTGTTCACCTTTCATGTCGCCGGCCAGTGCGACCTGTTTGAGCGCGGCGTGCCGCTGTTCCAGATCACGGACGATCCGGCCTCCGCGTCACGCGCCGCCATCGGCACCAGCATCGTCGGCAGTCTGCGTCTCGGCTTGCCGGTTCTGTCCGGGATGATCGAACCGCGCAAACGGACGCCGCCACCGCAGCGAACCCTGTCTCCGGCGCCGGAGCCCACCACACCGATCCGCGCCGAGTATCTGCTGCACCTGCTGTCGGAGGTGCTGCCGGCGCGCAGCGTGCTGGTGGAGGAGGTGCCGTCACATCGCCCCGCCATGCAGCAGCATCTTCCCTTCAACCGTCCGGGCGCATTCAACACCATGGCGAGCGGCGGCCTCGGATTTGGCCTGCCGGGAGCGGTCGGCTTCGCACTGGCGGATCCGTCCCGACGCGTCGTCTGCCTCGTGGGCGACGGCTCCGCGATGTATTCGTTCCAGAGCATCTGGACGGCTGCGCAGCATCGGCTTCCGATCACGGTCGTGGTGGTGAACAACCGCGGTTACGGCGCCATGCGCGCCTTCAGCCAGGTGCTGGGCGCGCAGAATCCCCCGGGAATCGATTTGCCGGGGCTGGATTTTGTCCAACTGGCGGCCGCGCTCGGCTGCCCGGGCGTTCGGGTCAGCCGCGCAGGTGATCTGAGGGACGCCCTGCAGCAGGCGTGCACGGTGCCGGGCCCGCGGCTGGTCGAGGTCGAGGTCGATCCGCAAATCCCGCATCTCTACGACCGGGCAGCGGAGGCGTGACGTCGGCCGCTTGTTGGAATCACAGTCAACTTGAGAGGAAGACATGTTCAACGTACCACTCCTGATCGACGGCGCAGCACGATCGACCGCCCGCACATTCGAGCGCCGCCACCCGGTCACCGGCGACGTCGTCACCACCGCGGCGGCCGCCGATCCGGCGGATGCCGTTGCCGCGGCGGACGCGGCAGCCGCGGCTTTCCGGACATGGTCCCGCACCAGCCCCACCGAGCGGCGACAGCTGATCTCGCACGCCGCGGATCTGCTGAAGAGCCGGGCCGACGATCTCGTCGCGCTGATGATGCAGGAGACCGGAGCCTCGCAGGCCTGGTCGCGGTTCAACGTCCGGCTGACCGAAAACATCATGCGGGAAGCGGCGGCGGTCACCACGGCCCATGCGGGGGAGGTTCTTGCCACCGACAAGCCGGACTGCCTTTCGCTGGCTGTCCGCGAGCCGCTTGGCGTCTGCCTCGCCATTGCGCCATGGAATGCGCCGCTCATCCTGGGCATGCGCTCGATGATCTGGCCTTTGGCCTGCGGCAATACGGTTGTCCTCAAGGCCTCCGAACTCTGCCCCGGCACCCATCGGCTGCTTGGCGAACTGCTGGCGGCCGCGGGCTTTCCGCGCGGGACCGTGAACGTGGTGATGAATGCGCCGCAGGACGCGGCCTCCATCGTCTCGACGCTGATCGGCCACAAGGCAGTGCGCCACGTCAATTTCACCGGCTCGAGCCACACCGGCCGGATCATTGCCGTGGAGGCCGCGCGTCACCTCAAGCCGGTGCTGCTCGAGCTTGGCGGCAAGGCGCCGCTGCTCGTGCTCGACGATGCGGATCTGGATGTCGCCGTACGGGCCTCGGCATTCGGTGCGTTCATGCATCAGGGACAGATCTGCATGTCCACCGAACGCGTCATCGTCGATCGCCGCGTGGCCGACGACTTCGCGGATCGTTTCGCCACCAAGGCGCGTTCGCTGACGGCGGGCGATCCGCGCACCAGCGATGCCCCGCTCGGCTCGCTGATCGGACCGGACGCAGCCGACCGGGTCGAGACACTGATCGAGGATGCCCTCGGGAAGGGCGCCAAACGTCTTTCGGGCGGGATGCGCCAGGGCACGATCATGGATGCCACTGTGCTCGATCATGTGACACCGGCGATGCGCATCTACCACGAGGAGTCGTTCGGTCCAGTGGCCTGCATCGTGCGGGCCGAGGGCGATGAGGACGCCATTCGCATTGCCAACGATACCGAGTACGGGCTTTCGGCATCGGTCTACAGCCGCAACGTGTCGCGCGCGCTCGCGGTCGGCCGTCGTATTGAAAGCGGCATCTGCCACATCAACGGCCCCACCGTCCAGGACGAGGCGCCGGTGCCCTTCGGCGGCGTCAAGGCGAGCGGCTATGGAAAATTCGGCAGCGTGGCCGGGATCAATGCATTCACGAACCTGCGGTGGCTCACCATCGAAGGCCAGGAGCCGCATTATCCGTTCTAGTTACGCGAAAGCGTAATCGCCTGCGACGTATTGTTGAGGCTGCTCGGCGCGCGGCCTCAATCCACCTTGCGCCGCTCGGTTGCCGCAGGCGAGGCGGCCTGGTTGAAGAACGCGGCTTCCTCGGCGGTGGCCTCCAGCAGCTGGGCGTCCTGATCGTAGATGTCGTTGCGGAATTGGATGGTCTGGTCCCGCGACATCCAGCCGGTGAGATAGATCCAGGCCACCGGCACCTTCTTCGGCAGGTGAATGTCGGTGCGCTGTCCGGTGGCGATGGCGGCGTCGATCTCGGGGCGGCCCCACTGCGGCATGTCGCGGGTGAGCCATGCGGCGAGGTCGCGCACATTGTCGACCCGCGCGCAACCATGGGAGTCGAACCGGTAATCGTCGGTGAACAGGTTCTTCTGGTTGGTGTCGTGCATGTAGACCGAATAGGAGTTCGGCATGTCGATGCGCACCGAGCCCAGCGCATTCCACGATCCGGATTCCTGCCGCACGGTGAAGTTCGGCTCCTTCAGCGATGCCCAGTCCACCGAGGCGGGATCGATCACGCCGTCATGGGCGTCCAGCAGCTGCATGTGCATGCGCCCGAGATAGCCCGGGTCCTTGCGCATGTGGGCGACGATCTCGTTCTTGGCGATCGAGGCCGGCACCGTCCAGGTCGGGTTCAGGTTGATGGTGGTGATCTCCGCCGTCAGCGTCGGCGAGGGCTTCTCGGTCTTGCCGACGATGACGCGATAGCGCCGCACCACCTTGTCGTTCTCGATCGCTTCCGCATAGGTCGCGGGGATGTTGACGACCACGTACCGCGGACCGAACGTGAACGGCATGTTGGCGAGCCGCTCCAGCGACGCTTCCAGCTGCTGGATGCGCTTGGCCACCGGCACATTCAGCGCGGCCAGCGTGCGCGGCGTCAGCGTACCTGTCGCGGCAAGACCGTGGCGTAACTGGAAGTGTTTCAGCGCGGCAACCACCGTGTCATCGAAAGGGCCGGTCATTTTCTCGGCGGCGAGATCGCCGCTGATAGCGAGGCGACGACGCAACAGGTCGTCGTGGGGGCCGGCGACGCCGAGCGCGAACTTCGCCTCCGCGGGGATGGTCGGCCAGCCGCCGCGCACCGCGATGTCGCCGTAGCTCAGTGCCGCCTGCTTGATACGCTGAGCGGTTCCCTGGTCGAAGATCGGCTCGTCCGACAACGCCAGGGCAGAGGCCGAGCGCGAGGCGGGCGTGGATGGCTTTGCCGGCTGTGCCGCCGCGGGGACGCTTGCGGCGCCCTGGGCGGCGGTGGCCGCCAGCGCCTTGGCCGGCGCGGGCGTGGCTGTCGTGCTCTGGCCGAAGGCTGTTTGCGAGGTGACAACGAGGGCAAATGCGACGGCAATCACTGGTTTCATGGATGCAACCCCTGGATCGGATGCGTCAAATGCGAAGCCGGGGGTCCCGGGTGCCGTGACGGCACCATGGAGGCCGGTTTCCGATCGTCCGGGGCATTCATAGAAAACAAACCTTAATACTCACCCAAAAAAGGGAGAGGCCGGTGCCGAGCGGGGCCAGGGCATCCCCGGATGCCCTGTGGGCTCCCCACAAACGGGCTGCGGCATGGCTTCAACGACTCGTCATTCCGTCTTAACAAAACGAAACAAAACGAAATCCTGCAGATTCGGCCGCCGTGTACGGTGCGCGGGGGTAAATGAATGCATCCACCTGTCGGGGGCGACGGAAGGATCAACTGGAATCCATCGATGAATGACCCGCGGCACGGCGTGCACCTGGCAAAGGTTCATGATTCTGCGACCTGTGATGCTGCGGACGGGCCGGTTGTTTTACGGTTTCATTTCAGCGGTCTGCGCAGGGCTCCCGCGGTGCCGCCGGCGCTGCCTGATCCCGGGCAGACGGCAACTCCTGCCCGGTGCGTTGCCTCGCTGCTCGCCTTCCTCCTGCTGCCTGTCATCTCCGGTTGCGCCTCAGTGCCGCTGCAGCCGGCCGGATCGCTGTCATCCTACGATCAGCTTGTGCCCAGCGACGGGGTTTTGACCCACGCGCGCGTGGCCGTCAGTCACGACGAGGTCTTGGCTGCCCGGACGGCCCGAATTCTCCCGACATCCTATGCCGGAGACGCCGGATCGAAACTGTCGGACGTCCAGCGAAAACTGCTGGCCAATGCCATCAGCCGGTCGCTGTGCGTCGGCATGAGCGACCGCTTCAGGATCGTGCAGGAGGGGCCGCCCCCGGACCTGATCGTGCACGCGACCATCACCCAGGTGATTCCGACCGACGAAAAAGCCGCTGCGGCTTCCAAGGTGATTTCGCTGGGGACGAGTATCGCGACGTCGGCCATGAATGTGACGGCGCCGATGCCGCTGTCGCGGCTTCCGATCGGTCTTGGCGGGCTGGCTTTGGAGGCGGAGGCGCGCGACCCGGCCGGCCGGCAGAAGGCGGCGATGATGTGGGCACGCGGCGCGGATATCCTCACCAGCAAACCGCGGGTCTCGACGGATGGCGATGCCTACGATCTGAGCGCTTCTTTTGGCGAGGATTTCAGCAAGCTGCTGGTGACGGGCGCCAGTCCCTTCAAGACAACGCCGTCGCTGCCTTCGATGCAGAGCCTGGTGTCGAAGCTCGGTGGAGCGCCAAAGGAATCCGCGTGCGATGCCTACGGCCGCACCGGAATTTCCGACCTGATCGCGGGGTCGATGGCGCTGCCGCCCGACTGGACCGACAAGGGTGCTCCAGCCGAGGCACACGAGGCACAAGCGGCAAATTAGAGCGTATCGGCTCGCTCACGACAAACACGAAGCGTTTGCGCGGAGACAACCGGATTGCCGGGCGCGAGAACGGGCAGCGTGATCAGCACGCTGAGCCCATGGGGCACGCGGTCGCGAAGCTCGATCTCCCCGTGATGGCTCCGGATCACGTCGCGGACGATCGACAATCCCAGGCCGAAGCCGGTGCGTTCCCCCGATGCACGCGCGGCATCCACCTTGAAGAAGGGCTCGAACACCCTGGCTTTCAAGGCAGGCGGAATCCCGGGGCCGTCATCGGCGATTTCGATGGTCAGTTCGTCACGGCCGTCGCTTCGCAGGCTGACCGATACCTCCGAGCCGTGCCTGACACCATTCTCAACCAGGTTTGTGATGGCCCTGGTGAGTGCGTTGAGCCGGCCGTTGTAGCGAATCCTGTTCGGGCCGCGATACGAGACCCGATGGCCGACGTCGGCGAAGTCGGAGCAGATGGTTTGCAGCAGGCTTGAGAGATCGACCGGGGATGTGATTTCGATGCGCGACTCGTCACGCAGATAGGCCAGCGTCTCGCTCAGCATGTTGTCGATGGTCCGGATCTCGCGGGCCATGCTCACCTGTGTGGCGGCCGTCGGCGTGACTTCGAGGTAGAGACGCAGCCGCGTCAGTGGGGTGCGCAGATCGTGGCCGATGGCGGCCAGCATCAGCGTTCTGCTTGCGACGATGCTGCGAATCCGGGCCCGCATGTCGTTCAGCGCTCTGGCGACCTGGGCGATTTCGCGGGGGCCGTTCTCGCTGAGAGCCCGGTCGTTGTCTGGTTGGCGCCCGAATGAATCCGCGACATCCGCAAAGTAGGATAATGGCGATGTAATCCAGCGGGCTGCATAGACCGAGAGAACAATGGAGGTGAATGCGATCAGGACGAGTCCGGCGACCGCTCGGAGTGTAATGCCGTCCAGCAGCACGCGCTTCGACGACACTTGCACGACAATCCCGTCGTTCGGCCGCAGCCTGATCAGCAGGCGATCGGCGCTCTCGTCGAGGGGGACGGCGCCGTCGAGGATTGCATGCTCCGGGACACTGTCAAAGCTGTTCAGCCGCGCCGCGAGGCGGGCATGGTCGGCTGGCGTTGCCCGGGTTTCGAGCTCGGCTCTGGACGCGCGACCGACCGGAATCCCGGCGCGGCGCGCGAGCGCGACCAGGATCTCGACCTCCGAGGCCGAACCGGCCTTGGCGAGCTGAGCCAGGGTTGTGATCTGCGAGATCGCGGCGGCGTGCAGCACCAGCGGGGAGGGTTTGGGCTGGAGAAGCTGGATTACGTTCGTCACAACGAAAATGCACACCACCACGGTTGAGACGATCAAGCCGGTGATCTGGCCTTTGATGGTTTGTGGCAGAATGTCACGGAGCCGGATCATGCTGCAACCACCGCCGGCGTGAACACATATCCGCCAAGGCGCACGGTCTTGATCAGCTGCGGTTGTGCGGGATCCGCCTCGATCTTCTGGCGAATCCGGAAGATATGAACGTCGACGGTGCGCTGGATCGGGCCCGCGAGCCCGCCGTGGGACAATTCGAGAAGCTGTTCGCGCGACAGCACCCGGCGAGAATGGCGGCAGAATGCAGCGAGAATATCGAACTCCGCGGTGGTGAGGGAAACGCGCGCGCCGTCCGGGTCGTAGAGCTGGCGCTCCGTGCAATCGATCCGCCACCCCGCGAACTGGTAGGCTTCCGTTTCACCCGTCGAATCCGGCAGGCTGCTCTGCGCGCGCCGCAGCAGCGCGCGAACGCGCGCGATCAGCTCTCTCGGGTTGAATGGCTTGGTCACATAATCGTCGGCGCCGATTTCGAGACCGAGGATGCGGTCGACATCCTCCTTGAGGGCGGTCAGCATGATGATGGGAATCCCGGAGACGCTCCGCAGCCGCTTGCAGACGCTCAATCCGTTTTCGTCGGGCAGCAGGATGTCGAGGATGACGAGATCGATGTCGCCGCCGTCCAGCAAGGCGTCCATCTCGCCGGCCGAGGCGACAGCCGAGGTCCTGAAACCATTGGTGGCGAGAAGATCGACCAGGATCCGCGATATCTCGGCGTCGTCCTCGACAAGCAGGACATTGGCTGACGAGACCGGCGCCACCGGCAACGCAACTTGCATGATTGCAAGACTCCAAAAACCAGGACAGCGTGGGTCGTTCGCCGTCTTCGGGCGGCACGCGTGATATTGCGTGATGTTGCTGGGCTTTTTGACGTCCGTCCAGCCGACGGGAACCGTTCGACGGTCCTGTAATATTATAAAATGTCGGGAGAGGCGGCTGGTGTGGCGGGCCTCCGACCGTGTGTCCGTCGCGGGCCGTCTTGTTGCCTTGTTTGGGACACGATCGGCGATGTGTCCCGCGCCGCGCGGTTCGACGCGGGCCGGGATTCCTTCAGCGGACGTTGCCGAAATGATTCATCAGATCGGTGAACTCGGGCGGCAGCCATTCCCGTCGGCCGGCGCCGGCATCGCCGCTGATCTTCACGGTCCATCCCGCCGCGATCAATCGCAGCGCCCGCTCGACGGCATTGGCGGGGCCTTTCAGCAGGTCGGTTTTTGCATCACCGTCCTTCGATGCGATCACGGTGAAAAGCTCGTTGAAATTGTCATCCATCGCGAACGCCAGCCCCTGCGCAGGATCGATTGAAAAGCGGGCGGATCGCCCACGCTTTTGTCGCGCCAGGGGTGCGTGAGGTTCGACGGGACGGCGCGGTGGCGTGCACGGTGATCACTCCGTACACCGATTTGGCGCCGCTGTCCCTCGGCCGCTCGGTGGAGGCGGCGAGCGGCAGGGCTGGGGGGCAGCCGAAGTCCAGTCCCTGCGGTATCAGAGCTCCTGCCGGGTCGGCCGGAACAGGATTTCGTTGATGTCGACATCCTCGGGCTGGCTCATGGCAAAGGCCACCATGCTTGCGAAGGATTCAGCGGGAAGCGCGATGTCGTAGCCCTTGCGCACCGCCTGGGCGATGTCGGGCTCGGTGATGCTGTCGGGCAGTTCGCTCGCGACCGCGCCCGGCGAGATGATGGTGGTCCGGATGTTGTAAGGCTTGACCTCCTGGCGCAACCCTTCGGAGATGACCCGCACCGCGGTCTTGGTCGCGGCATAGACGGCGCTTCCCGGCCGCACCTTGTGGCCGGCCACCGACGAGACATTGATGATGTGGCCGCCGAGTTGCGCCTTCATGTACGGCAGTGCGGCGGCGATGCCGTACAGCACGCCCCTGAGATTCACATCGATCATGCGCTCCCAGTCGTCCACCTTGCCGCGTTCGAGCGGCGAGTGCGGCATCAGGCCGGCATTGTTGAGGATCACATCGATGCGCCCATGGGATTGCACCGCGCGGTCGACCAGATGCCTGACTTGTGCCAGCTCCGTCACGTCCGTCTGCACGGCGGCGTCATCGCCAAGTGACAGCTCCCTGGCCAGCGCCTGTAGCCTGTCGAGACGCCGCGCCCCCAGCACGAGCCTGGCCCCGTCCCGCGCCAGACGGCGTGCGGTGGCTTCGCCCAGTCCGCTGCTGGCGCCGGTGATGACGACCACTTTGTCCTTGATGCCGCGTGTCATGGTGTCTTCCTTCCAATCTTGTGTCGGCGCTGCCGTTCAGCGGCCGACCAGCTTTTGCAGGTGTTCCGGATACCGGCCGCCCTGCACCGTGATCCCGGCGACGGCGCTGTCAATCTCGCGGAGGTCGGCAGCTGTGAGCACGACGTCGGCGGCCGCGACATTCTCTTCCAGGCGATGCAGCTTGGTGGTGCCGGGGATCGGCACGATCCATGGATGCTGTGATGGCTTCTGCGCCAGCACCCAGGCCAGCGCGATCTGGGCGCGCGTCGCCCGCTTGCGCGCAGCGATGTCGCCGAGCAGGTCGACCACGGCCTGGTTCGCCTTGCGGGCTTCGGGGGTGAAACGCGGCACGATGTTGCGGAAGTCGCTTGTGTCGAACGTGGTGGTGTCGCTGATCGCCCCGGTGAGGAAGCCCTTGCCCAGCGGGGAGAAGGGGACGAAGCCGATCCCAAGCTCTTCGAGGGTCGGCAGGATCTCGGCCTCCGGTTCACGCCACCACAGCGAATACTCGCTCTGCAACGCCGCGACCGGCTGCACGGCATGGGCGCGGCGGATGGTCGACGCGCCGGCCTCGGAGAGGCCGAAATGCCGGACCTTGCCTTCCCGGATCAGTTCCTTCACCGCGCCGGCGACGTCCTCGATCGGCACGTCGGGATCGACACGGTGCTGGTAGAACAGGTCGATCTGCTCGATGCCGAGCCGCTGGAGCGAAGCCTCGGCAACCGCGCGGATATGCTCGGGCCGGCTGTTCAGGCCCGGCTGCTGCACGCCGCCCGCGATGTTGAAGCCGAACTTGGTGGCGATGACCACTTCGTTGCGGAACGGCGCAAGCGCCTCGCCGACCAGCTCTTCATTGGTGAACGGGCCGTAGACCTCGGCGGTGTCGAAGAAGGTGACGCCGCGCTCCACGGCCGAGCGGATCAGCGCAATGCCTTGCTGTGTCTCGACGGCCGGACCGTAGCCGAAGCTCAGTCCCATGCAGCCGAGCCCGATGGCCGAGACCTCGAGCGTGCTGTTTCCGAGTTTGCGTTTTTGCATCGTTCATCTCCTTCGACGCCGTGCATCGGCAGGCGTCACCCTGACGCAGCGTGGATTTAGTCGGTGCAACGCCCCGCGATTAGGCATAAAAATGCGCATGAACTTATGAACAGGACTCATGAATGCGCGATAACAACACCAATGACCTGCTGGCCTTTCTTGCGGTGGCGCGCGAACGCAGCTTCACCCGCGCCGCGGCGAAGCTGGGCGTATCGCAATCGGCGCTGAGCCACACCATCCGCGGCCTCGAGGAGCGGCTGGGGGTGCGGCTGTTGACCCGCACCACGCGCAGCGTCGCGCCGACGGAGGCGGGTGAACGTCTGGTTCGCAACGTGGGGCCGCGGTTCGAGGAGATCGATGCCGAACTCGCCGCGCTGAGCGAGCTTCGGGAGAAACCCGCCGGGACCATCCGCATCACGGCGGGCGAGCACGCCGCCAAGGTCGCGCTTTGGCCCGCATTGGCGAAACTGCTGCCGCGCTACCCCGACATCAAGGTGGAGCTCGTCATCGACTACGGCTTGACCGACATCGTCACCGAGCGTTACGACGCCGGCGTTCGCCTCGGCGAGCAGGTGGCAAAGGACATGATCGCGGTTCGTATCGGGCCCGACATCCGCATGGCGGTGGTCGGCGCGCCCTCGTACTTCGCGGCGCGGCCCAGGCCCAGGAAACCGCAGGACCTCACGGCCCATGCCTGCATCAATCTGCGCCTGCCGACCTACGGCGGCCTGTTCGCCTGGGAGTTCGAGAAGCGCGGCCGCGAACTGAAGGTGCGGGTGGAAGGCCAGCTGGTGTTCAACAACATCGCGCTGCGGCTGAACGCGGCGCTGGACGGCCTCGGCCTTGCCTATCTGCCCGAGGACCAGGTGGAGGCGTTCGTCGCCAAGGGCCACCTGATCCGAGTGCTCGAGGACTGGTGTCCGCGCTTTTCCGGCTATCACCTCTATTACCCGAGCCGCCGGCAGCCGACGCCGGCGTTTGCCGTGCTGGTGGACGCGCTGCGCGAGCGAGGCAAAGCGGCATGAAGCGGCCGCGCCGGAGCAGCAACGGTCATTCGCCCGTCAGCGGCCCATGAACCAGCCGGGCTGTGTGAAGAACGGCCTGGGTGGTGTCTCCGGCGCCGCTCTGGGCGCGGATGAAGGCGTGGTGGACGCGGGCGATGGCGTGACGGGGCGCCGCGGCCGGGGCGATGTGGTCATGATCGGCGCGGGGCCAAGTATTGGCGCGGGCAGCGCGATGTTCGTGTTCACCTCGCGCGGGACGGATTTGCGCAGGCGGATCTCGATGCGGCGTCGCTGCGGGATGTCGCCGGGATTTCCCGTCAGCGCGAGGGTCTCATCGGTGTTCACAAGCTGCGCGCCCGACAACGGGATCAGCTTGTAGCCGGCCAGGAGCGGGCTCTGGCGCAGCACGCTGACCACGGAGACGGCGCGGGCGAGGCCGAGCCCTGCATTGTCCGCCGGCACCAGCGTGGCGACATCGCTCTCGTTTTCCAGAACCGACGTCAGATCGCGGTCGAGGTTGGACTGGCGCAGGCTGAGCGGCTGCTCGTCGGTGTGGCCGACGACCTCGATCACATCGACGTCGTACTTCTTGATGTTATCGAGAATGACGCCGGGTGTGTCATTGAGGAGAACATCGCGGAAGGCCGGCGACAGCTCCGCGCTTCCGGTCCTGAAGGAATAGCCGCCGGCCTCGCTCAGGGTGATGATCGGGGGCCACTGATGGCCGCCGGGTCCTGCGTCCTTGCCGCGATCGATGGCATCGAGAATGGCCGAGGTCGTCGCCGGGGGCTCGCCCGGCTTGGTCATCGCACGATCGATCGCGGCGACGACAGCCGAGTCGCGCAGCGCCTTGTCGACATCGATATTGTTGGCCCGCAGCTTGTTGATGTCGGTGATCCGGTCGCGCAGCTCCTTGATCGAGACGCCGCTCTTCTCCAGGTTGGCGATCGCGGTCCGGCTGTCCACCAGTTCACGCCAGTACTGATCGATCTCCTTGGGATCGGTGAGGCCGGACTGGGTCTTGATCTTCTCGACGACCGACGTGTTCTGGGCAAGCGCCGCCACGAGCTCGCGGTCGCGTTCGGTCTGCTCCTGCAGTTTCTGTTCGGCGGCGACACGCTTGGTCTGCTCGGTTTTCAGGAATGTCGCCATCGCGATCAGGAGGCAGAACACCAGCAGCAGCATGATTTCCGCCATGGTCAGGCCGAGCACCAGGCCCTGCCGGTACGATGAGCGCTGCTTGACGATTTCGCCGTCCATGGCCGACCTCCCGGGTCTTATCCGTCGTGACGGGTTGGCGACGAGGCCGCGATCGAGATCGGTGCGATGGATTTGGCCTCGATGGAGATGGGGCCGATCGACATGGGGTCAATCGGCTTGGGGTCAATCGGTTTGGGGGCAATCGGCTTGGGTTCGATCGATTTCGGCTCGGTCGGCTTGCGCTCGAGTGACTTGGAGTCGAATGGCTTGGAGTCGAGTGGCTTGGACTCAGGTAACTTTGATTCAGGTGATTTGGGCTCGTTCGACCCGGCTTCACCGGACTTTGGTGCGATGGATCTGGGCGCGATGGATTTCGCCTCGTTCGACCTGGCGTCGGCGGCCCTGGTGTCCTCGATCAGCCGGGTCACGGCCGCGCCCACGGCCAGGGTCTGTTGAAGATTGGCCTCCATCACCTGCGCCTGTGTTTCCGCGCTCTTGTTGAAGGAGTCGATGATGCGGGTGAGATCCTGGATCATGGGGCCGAGCTTGACCTCGATGATCTGGTCGGGCGTCTGCAGCGCGGCCAGCCGTGTCGCCATGCTGTCGATCGCCAGCACGATGGTGGCCGTGCTCCGCGACAGCGCGTTGCCTTCGCGCGCCAGGCGTTCGGACACCGTCTGAAGCGTCTCGATGATCCTGACATTGAGATTGTCGAGCGATTCTCCCGAGCGCCTGGAGACGTCCTCGAGCGGCTTGCCGGCGGTCGCGGCGAATTGCTTGAACTCGCTGGTCAGTTGCGCGCGCGCCTCGCCGAGCGTTTCCTTCATCTCGTCCAGCGCGTCGCCGACCGATTGCTGCGTCATGCGGCGGAAGTAGGCGAACTCGAGCACGGTGCTGTCGAGTTCGCGCTTCACCCGGCGTGATGCCTCGGCCAGTTCCAGCCGCGAGGTGGCTTCCACCTCGACCGGATCGCGCCGCATCTGGTTGAACAGGATGCGCAGCGTGATGCCGGTGATGGTGGAGGCGATGGCGATGCCGAAGTTCTGCACGATCTGTTCCGCGGAGCCCGCGGCCGAGAACTGGTAGAGCGAGACGGCGAGGCTCGTCAGCGTGAACAGGAAGCCCATGTAGTAGAGATTGTCGCCGGACTGGTCGTCGCGCAGCCGGAACAGGCGTGCAAAGCCCAGCATGAGGGCATAGCCGATCATGATCAGGACCGGAACAACGGTGACAAAGAACGCGCTGAAGTCGTGCAGCTTGGAGAAGACGATATAGCCGCTGCCGACCAGCACGACCGCGAAGAACAGCAGCCCGCTGAGCAGGCCGGGCGGCAGATCGCGCCGTGTCTCGTCGTCAGCCACGCGTCAAGCTCCCTGCAGCCGTTTGGCGCCGCCCCAGACGCCGCCATTGTCCTCGATCCAGGATTTCCAGAAATCCATGTGCAGCGTGCCGTCGACCACGGGCTGGCCTTTGACCTGGCGGTTCACGTAGCGGATGATCACGTCGGCGCCGTGCAAATCGGTCCGGAACTTGAGATAGGCCGGCGATTGCTTGTAGCGCTGGAACGTGAGATCGCCGGCGCGCGGATACTGGCTGTAGTCCTTGGTGTATTCGATCATGTCGGAGATCACGAACAGGGTTTTCTTCGCGTCCTTGCTGGCCGCGCTGCTGAACTGACCGAGCGCGATATCCTGGATCGCGGCCATGATCGGAGAACTCGTGGCTTTCGCGGCCGCGACGCTGGTCATCACGGCGAGTGCCGCGGGCTTGCGGAAGTTTTCGATCCAGCGCAGGCGTGCGAGGCGCGGATTGTCGGTCCATTCGCTTAAGCCCCCGCCATCGCCGGGATTGCATTTCGAGAACAGCGATCGGCTGCGCGCGCCGGCGATATCCAGCACCCGGATGTCGAGCTTGTAGAGCGGCGGCAGCGTCGAGATCATGTCGTCGAGGGTGCCAAGCACTTCCTGCCGCGTCGTCTCCGGCAGGTCGTCCGAGGTGTCGACCAGGACCACGGTGATGCCCCGCGGGCCATCGACCGGGCACAGGCTCTGCGCATCCAGCGTCGGTCGCGCGGGCGCGGAGAAGTAGAAATAGGCGAGCGCGCCGCCGGCGCCGATGGCCAGCAGCAAAAGCAGAATGCCGGCAATGCCCGACCAGCCGATGCCGGGGTTGCTGCGCCGTCTGGGAGGCCGCCTAGCCACGCTTCTTCTCCAGGGTCTTCTCCAAGGTTTTCCCTAAATTTTTCTCGGGCAGCAGTTCGTCGATTTCGCGATAGGTCTTCACGGCGCTGTCGAAGGCCTCGTGAATCGCCGATATCTGTTGCTTGAGCAGGTTCTGGGTTTCCGCGATCATCTGGCGCAGATGGTCGCGCGCGCTGGTGTCCGGCTCGGCTGCGCTGTAGGTGATGCGTTCCATGGCGTAGGCCCGGGAAAAATAGCCGGGGGCCGGAGTGGTGCGCGCGCTTCGGTTGGATTCGCGATAGATTTCG
>BFBZ01000610.1_pt1 | contig 31490 bp, 34 predicted proteins | sample 1888401 | NCBI WGS metagenome assembly BFBZ01 (sample SAMD00112614, study PRJDB3348) | symbiont metagenome | host: Chara braunii
CGTGCTTGCCCTGCAGCACCGCGGCGACGCGCTCCAGGCCGGCGCCGGTGTCGATCGACGGCTTCGGCAGCGGATTGCGGACCCCGCCCTCGAGCTGCTCGTATTGCATGAACACGAGGTTCCAGATCTCGATGAAGCGATCGCCATCGGCCTCCGGCGAGCCGGGCGGGCCGCCCCAGATCTTGTCGCCGTGGTCGTAGAAGATCTCCGAGCACGGGCCGCACGGGCCGGTGTCGCCCATCTGCCAGAAATTGTCCGAGCCGGCGATCCGGATGATGCGCGATTCCGGCAGGCCGGCAATCTTCTTCCAGAGGCCGAACGCCTCGTCGTCATCGATGTAGACGGTCGCGGTCAGCTTGTCCTTCGGGAGGCCGAACTCCTTGGTGACGAGCGTCCAGGCGAGCTCGATGGCGTTCTCCTTGAAATAGTCGCCGAAGGAGAAGTTGCCGAGCATCTCGAAGAAGGTGTGGTGCCGGGCGGTGTAGCCGACATTGTCGAGATCGTTGTGCTTGCCGCCGGCGCGCACGCATTTCTGCGACGTCGTGGCGCGGTTGTAGGGCCGCTTCTCGACGCCGGTGAAGACGTTCTTGAACTGCACCATGCCGGCGTTCGTGAACATCAGGGTCGGGTCGTTGCGCGGCACGAGCGGCGAGGACGGCACGATCTCGTGGCCGTTCGCAGCGAAGAAATTGAGGAAGGTCGACCTGATCTCGTTGACGCCGCTCATAGCAATCCAATCGAAGAAGTCCGGGAATTCGGCGGCAATGCTTTTAGACAAGGCGACTTCGCGTGTCCAGAAACTGTGCAGAAACATCATGGGCTTGCTGCACGGCTCCTAAAGCTGGTTGAAAGCCGCCGTGACGCGTTGACAGCTTGCGCGGGCTGGTGTTTGGTCCCGGACATAGACGACAGTCGCGTCGGGAGAGACTGGCCTTTGAGGTTCTGGTTGAACGTCAAGGGTCGGCGCCGAAGGAGCAACCGCCCCGGAAACTCTCAGGCAAAAGGACCCTCGCGACTGCAACTGCATCTGGAAAGAGACGCTTGTCCGGTTTTGACCGGGACGCGTCCGCCGACGGGATAATACTCTCAGGCACAGCGACAGATGGGGCTTCGGTGGCGTTTTTCGGGACTGGTCCCGAGGAACCGCGCGAGGATCCCTGATCGATGGCTGAACCGGCTGCCCCCCCTTTTTTGAAGCGAACGCCGCTCCATGCGCTGCATGTCAGCCTTGGCGGCAAGATGGTGCCCTTCGCGGGCTATGAGATGCCGGTGCAGTACGCGCCCGGCGTGCTCAAGGAACACCTCCATACCCGCAGCGCGGCCGGGCTGTTCGACGTGTCCCACATGGGGCAGGTCGCGCTGGTGCCGAAATCCGGCAAGGTCGCCGACGCCGCAGCCGCGCTCGAGCGGCTGGTGCCTCAGGACGTCATCGGCATTCCCCCGGGCCGGCAGCGCTATGCCCAGTTCACCAATGCCGAGGGCGGCATTCTCGATGACCTGATGGTGGCGAATTTCGGCGAGCACCTGGTGCTGGTGGTCAACGCCGCCTGCAAGGACGCCGACATCGAGCTGCTGCGCGACGGGCTGTCCGACGTCTGCGAGGTGCAGCCGCTGACCGACCGGGCACTCCTGGCGTTGCAGGGGCCGAAGGCCACGAGCGTGCTGGCGAAATTCTGCGCTGATGCCGAGGGCATGCGTTTCATGGATTCCGGCCCGCGCACGGTCGACGGGCTCGCCTGCTACGTCTCGCGCTCCGGCTACACCGGCGAGGACGGCTACGAGATCTCCGTTCCCGCCGACAAGGCCGAGCAGCTCGCCGAAGCGCTGCTGTCGGACAAGGACGTGCTGCCGATCGGGCTGGGCGCCCGCGACAGCCTGCGGCTCGAGGCTGGGCTCTGTCTCTATGGCCACGACATCGACACGACGACGACCCCGGTCGAGGCCGCGCTGGAGTGGTCGGTGCAGAAGGTCCGCCGCAGCGGCGGCGCGCGCGCCGGCGGCTTCCCCGGCGCTGACAAGATCCTTGCCCAGTTCGATGGCGGTGCGACACGCCGCCGCGTCGGCTTGAGGCCCGAGGGCCGCGCGCCGGTGCGCGAGGGAGCTGCGCTGTTCGCGTCGGCCGATTCAGCCGAGCCGGTCGGCCAGGTCACCTCTGGTGGCTTCGGCCCGACGCTGAATGCTCCGGTCGCGATGGGTTACGTGCCGACCACTCTCTCTGCGCTCGACACCCCGTTGTTCGCCGATGTGCGCGGCCAACGCCTGCCGCTGCGCGTCGCCGCCATGCCCTTCGTTCCCAACACCTACAAGCGCTGAAGGACGTCCATGACCACGCTCTACACCTCCGACCATGAATGGCTCAGCATCGATGGCGACACAGCCACCATTGGCATCACCGACTATGCGCAGGCCCAACTCGGCGACGTCGTGTTCGTGGAGCTGCCGCAGGTCGGCCGCGCGCTGAAGAAGTCGGAAGCCGCCGCCGTGGTCGAATCGGTCAAGGCCGCCTCCGACGTCTACGCGCCGATCACCGGCGAGGTGGTCGAGGTCAACCAGGCGATCGTCGACGAGCCGGCGCTCGTCAACACCGACGCCGGCGGCAAGGCCTGGTTCTTCAAGCTCAAGATCGCCGACCGGGGCGAACTCGGCGGCCTGATGGATGAGGCCGCCTACAAGGCGCATACGGCGTGAGACGCGCGGTGCGTAGCCCGCATGAGCGGAGCGATGCGGGACCGGCGGTCCCGGGTCGCTGCGCTCGCCCGGGCTACGGTCTGCCGATCTCGCCGTCGCTGTTTACTGGATGCCCCGCCGTCGCGGGGCATGACGAGGCATAGAGGATTTGCTCATGACCACGCCGCTCAAGCCGCTCGATGATGCCGCCACCAGCTTCGCCCGCCGCCATATCGGTCCCTCGCCGCGCGACGTCGCGGCGATGCTGGAGACCGTCGGCGCCAAGAGCGTGGCGGAGCTGATGGCGCAGACGCTACCCGGCACGATCCGGCAGACGGCGCCGCTCACCCTCGAGCCGGCGCTGAGCGAGCCCGAAGCATTGTCACACATGCGCGCACTCGCCGCACGGAATCAGGTCTTCACCTCGCTGATCGGCCAGGGATATTCCGGCACGCTCATGCCGGCGGTGATCCAGCGCAACATCCTGGAGAACCCGGCTTGGTACACGGCCTACACTCCCTATCAGCCGGAGATCAGCCAGGGCCGGCTGGAGGCGCTATTCAACTTCCAGACCATGATCTGCGATCTCACCGGGCTCGACGTCGCCAACGCCTCGCTGCTCGACGAGGCCACGGCGGCGGCGGAAGCGATGGCTCTGGCCGAGCGTTCGGCGCGGGCGAAGACCAAGGCGTTCTTCGTCGATCGGAACGTGCATCCGCAGACGCTGGCGGTGCTGCGCACCCGCGCGGAGCCGCTCGGCTGGCAGCTGATCGTCGGCGACCCCGCCGAGGATCTGGACGGCACCGAGGTGTTCGGCGGCCTGCTGCAATATCCGGACACGACGGGCGCGCTGCGCGATCCGCGCGCCGCGATTGCCAAGCTGCATGACAAGGGCGCGCTCGCGATCCTCGCCGCCGACCTGCTGGCGGTGACCGTGATTGCCTCGCCGGGGGAACTCGGCGCCGACATCGCGATCGGCTCGGCGCAGCGCTTCGGCGTGCCGATGGGCTATGGCGGACCGCATGCGGCCTACATGGCGGTGCGCGATGCGCTGAAGCGGTCGCTGCCCGGCCGCATCGTCGGCCTCTCCGTCGATTCACGCGGGGCTCCCGCCTATCGGCTGGCGCTGCAGACCCGCGAGCAGCACATCCGCCGCGAGAAGGCGACCTCGAACATCTGCACGGCGCAGGTGCTGCTGGCGGTGATTGCCGCGATGTACGCGGTCTATCATGGCCCCGACGGGCTGAAGGCGATCGCCCGCACCGCGCATCGGCGGACCGCGGTGCTGGCTGCAGGGCTGCGCAAGCTCGGCTTTGCGCCGGAAAGCGAGGCCTTCTTCGACACGGTCACCGTCGAGGCCGGCGCCAAGTCCGAGTCGATCATCGCCCGCGCGGAAGGCGAGCGGATCAATCTCGGGCGCGACGGCAGCAGGCTGCGGATCGCGCTCGATGAGACCACGACGGCCGATGTCGTCGAAGCCGTCTGGCGCGCTTTCGGCGGCGAGCTCTCCTACACGACGATCGAGGCGGAAGCGCGCGAGGCTCTGCCGGCCGAGCTCAAGCGGCAGCGGCCGTTCCTGACCCATCCGGTGTTCCACGCGCATCGCTCCGAGACCGAGATGCTGCGCTATCTGCGCAAGCTCGCGGACCGCGACCTCGCGCTCGATCGCGCGATGATTCCGCTCGGCTCCTGCACGATGAAGCTGAACGCGACGACCGAGATGATTCCACTGACGTGGCCGGAATTCGCCAGCCTGCACCCGTTCGTGCCGCGCGCGCAGGCCGCCGGCTATCATACGATGTTCGCCGATCTGACCGACTGGTTGTGCCGGATCTCCGGCTATGACGCGGTGTCGCTGCAGCCGAACTCGGGCGCGCAGGGCGAATATGCCGGCCTCCTGGCGATCCGCGGCTACTACGCCGCCCGCGGCGAGGGCCATCGCACCATCTGCCTGATTCCTTCCTCCGCCCACGGCACCAACCCGGCCTCGGCGCACATGGCCGGCATGGAGGTGGTCGTGGTCGGCTGCGATGCAGGCGGCAATGTCGATCTCGCCGATCTCAAGGCCAAGGCGGAAGCGCATAGCGCCAAGCTCGCCGCCATCATGATCACCTATCCCTCGACGCATGGCGTGTTCGAGGAGCACATCCGCGACATCTGCGACATCGTCCATGCCCACGGCGGACAGGTCTATCTCGACGGCGCCAACCTCAATGCGCAGGTCGGCCTCGCCAGACCCGGCGATTACGGCGCCGATGTCAGCCATTTCAACCTGCACAAGACCTTCTGCATTCCGCATGGCGGCGGCGGCCCGGGCATGGGCCCGATCGGCGTGAAGGCGCATCTGGCGCCCTTCCTGCCCGGTCACCCTGTGACCGACGGCGCGAGCGCGCATCCGATCGGGCCGGTCTCGGCCGCCCCCTACGGCTCGGCCTCGATCCTGACCATCTCCTACATCTACATGCTGCTGATGGGCGGCGACGGCCTGACCCGCGCCACCGAGATTGCGATCCTCAACGCCAACTACGTCGCGGCGCGGCTCGATGCGCATTTTCCGGTGCTCTACCGCAACGAGCGCGGCCGCGTCGCGCATGAATGCATCATCGACCCGCGGCCGCTCAAGCAGAGCAGCGGCGTCACCGTCGACGACATCGCCAAGCGGCTGATCGACTACGGCTTCCACGCGCCGACCATGAGCTTCCCGGTGGCGGGCACCTTGATGATCGAGCCGACGGAATCGGAGTCCAAGGCGGAGCTCGACCGCTTCTGCGACGCCATGATCGCGATCCGGAAGGAGATCGCCGAGGTCGAACAGGGCCGCTTCGGAATCGAGGCCTCGCCGCTGCGCCACGCGCCGCACACGGTGCACGACATCGCCGACGACGATTGGAACAGGGCCTACCGGCGCAGCGAGGGCTGCTTCCCCGCGGGCACCTCGCGCACCGACAAGTACTGGTGTCCGGTCGGCCGCGTCGACAACGTCTACGGCGACCGCAATCTGGTGTGCTCATGCCCGCCGGTGGCGGACTACGCCCAGGCGGCGGAGTAAGCCTCCTCACGCATGTTCCAGTGGATCGGGCGCCACGGCTCGCGACAATCAATGACGTGAGGCGTGTCGGGATCCGGAGCGATGAGCACCGCATGCCAACGCCAGAGATTGGCGTTGATCAATTCGGTGCCGCCCCACCAGCGCCGGATCGGATTATGGCTGCTGAAATCCTCCTCGCCGGCCAGGATCGCCTTGCCGAGCGGCGTCAGCGACAGCGTGCTCGCCTTGTAGCGCTCGAGGCGTTCACGGCTGTCGTGCATCTCGACCGAGAACGGCCGTTCGGCGAGGCCCGAAATTGCCGGCGCCGGCGCCAGTGCCAGACCGTCGAGCAACGCGCCTCCCTCCCAATAGTCATAGACGCGGCGTTGAAAGCGATCCCGATGATGCGGCAACAGGTCGAATGGGTGCTGATAGCCGGCTGACAGCAATTCGAGGATTCTCAGCTCCGATGCTCCCAGGCCCGTCGCAACACCAGGAAGCTCATCGAGCATCTCCTGCACGCAGCGGCGAAGCTGCGGCAGTGCACTGAGATCCTGCTTCAACAGATCGAACCAGGCTTGCGGCGTGGGCGCCCGAAACACCTGCCATGCCAGATGGCCCAAATCGAGATGCTCACGCGCAAGCTCTACGCCGGCAATGGCCCGACCGGCGAGTCGCCCGGCCGGGGCATCGGATAGCGGGACATCGACATGCCGCAATACGATCTTCGTCGCGATCTCCGCGTGATGGCGCAGATAGTCCAAGAGCCAGATCAGCACCAACTGGTCGTTCGGACGGGTCCCCATCCACAGCTCGACGCTATCGCAACGGTCGACAAGTTCGAGAAAACTCTGACTCCGCCCGCCGACCGCCATGAAGTCGCCACGCGAGGCGAAATCCAACCAATGCCCGCGCTTCGGTCGCGCGGTGCGCTGGACGAGATAAGCCGATAACTCGGCATCTGATGGCAACGGTCCCCATACGAAACGATGGAGAATTGGCACCACCAGGTCGGCAAAGCCGCCTCTCCGAAGCGCTCCGGCGCTGGGATCATCGGCCGCTAGAATCAAACGCGTCATGCTGTTGGCTCCGGCACGACCTGATTGGCTCAAGACGCTATCAACACGCTCGCGATCGGCTCCCGGCGCCCAGGACTGGCGTCGGAAATGTCGGTGCCGCCGCGCGGATCCGGTCCGCTCGCCCGCGCACGCGCTTTCGACTATTCGCGCTGAAGATCGTATCCGGCGCTCGGAATTCAGGCTCACTGCATTCGATCATGCAGCAACCCCAGATTTCGGCAGAACACCACACATCTGCAAACGGGCGCCGGAACGTCGGCAACGCAACGTCCACGGCACCCGCCGCCGTCTTACCTCTACTCCTCCGTCGGCTCCTCGCCGTCGGCGTCGGCGTCGCGCTCGGCGTTGCCGGCCAGGATCTGCTCGGCGATCAGGCCGGAGTTCTGGCGGATCGCGGCTTCGATCTTGGCGGTCATGTCCGGATTGGCCTTGAGGAACGATTTCGAATTCTCACGTCCCTGCCCGAGACGCTGGCTATCGTAGGAGAACCAGGCGCCGGACTTCTCGACGATGCCGGCCTTGACGCCGAGATCGAGGATCTCGCCCATCTTGGAGACGCCCTCGCCATACATGATGTCGAACTCGACCTGCTTGAACGGCGGCGCCAGCTTGTTCTTCACCACCTTCACACGGGTGGAATTGCCGATCACCTCGTCGCGCTCCTTGATCGCGCCGATGCGGCGGATGTCGAGGCGGACCGAAGCATAGAACTTCAGCGCATTGCCGCCGGTGGTGGTCTCCGGCGAGCCGTACATCACACCGATCTTCATGCGGATCTGGTTGATGAAGATCACCATCGTGTTGGACTTGTTGATCGAGGCCGTCAGCTTGCGCAGAGCCTGGCTCATCAGGCGGGCCTGCAGGCCCGGCAGCGACTCGCCCATCTCGCCTTCGAGTTCGGCCTTCGGCACCAGCGCCGCCACGGAGTCGACCACCAGCACGTCGACCGCACCGGAACGCACCAGGGTGTCGCAGATCTCCAGCGCCTGCTCACCCGTATCCGGCTGCGAGATCAGAAGCTCGTCGATGTTCACGCCGAGCTTGCGCGCATACACCGGATCGAGCGCATGCTCGGCATCGATGAAGGCGCAGATGCCGCCCTTCTTCTGCGCTTCCGCCACCGTGTGCAGCGCCAGCGTGGTCTTGCCCGAGGATTCCGGCCCGTAGATCTCGACGATGCGGCCCTTCGGCAGACCGCCGATGCCGAGCGCGATGTCGAGCCCGAGCGAGCCGCTGGACACCGTATCGACATCCATCGAACGGTCGTTCTTGCCCAGCTTCATCACCGAGCCCTTGCCGAACTGACGCTCGATCTGGGACAGCGCAGCGGAGAGCGCCTTACTCTTATCCATGGAGGAACCTTCGACGATACGCAGGGCGGTGGCGGACATTGGCGCTCCTTATGGCGGGGATTCGCGGGATGGACAAACGGTTAACGAGGTCGGCCAGCAATCTTGAGGCGAATGTACTCCATCCGTTCTTTGTTCGCAATATGTTCTTCTCGACATTCACACCTCTCTTTCACAAACCCCTGACAACCCGCGGGAGACACGCCTGCCGCTCGAAGGCCGAGGGCCGGCGCGCAGTGCACCGAGCACCAGCGAGGGAGCGCTGCCCGATCAGCGCGCCCGGAAGCGAAGTACGGCATGCGGGATGCTGGATGACGGCGACTGCGAAGGGATCCCGATCCGGCTGGAGGCGGAAGCCATGCGCGCGAGCGGCGCAGCCGCCGACCGGCGATCACGCGGATTAAAACCAAACTGTCCGAGCGCTCCAACCTCATCGCCCGCACCAGCGGCAGACGCCGACCCAACTATAAATTGTTATTGTCGTCTCGGCCGTGTCCCATCATCCTGCTGGTCCTTCTCTGTGAGCCTCGCAGACTGCTTCCAATTTTCGGAACCAGCATGACCGGATCCAACAACGAACAGACCCTCACGCTGTGGCGCCCTGTCGGCCCAAAGGAGCTTGCCTTGATCGAGGCGTCGGGCATGCGTGCGTTTCCGCCGCGCCTTCCGGAGCAGCCGATCTTCTACCCGGTGCTGACCGAGGACTATGCCGTGAAGATCGCACGGGACTGGAACGTGCCGGCGAGCGGAGCCGGCCACGTGCTGCGCTTTGCGATCCTGCGAGGCTTCATCGACACCTACGAGGTGCGCGAGGCCGGCGGCCGCAAGCATCGCGAGTACTGGATTCCCAGCGAAGACCTCGTCGACTTCAACGCCGCAATCGTTGGACCGATCGTGCTCGTCAGGTCTTTTCCTTGAAACTACCAACTCCTACACGCGTGCGTAGATCGCACATTCCGTGGTTCTCCTGAGAGGAACGAAGTTCCATCGCCTCTTCTGCTTTTGTTCGGCTCGTCGTGCGTGCAGGCGCACGATTTCGATGCAGACGCGCAGCCGTGCGCAAGGGGCGGCCGGCCATCAGGTTCCGCATCACGTGGCGTGCAAGCACTCGACGGCCACCATATGACGGACGACAGATGAAGCGACGAACCTCGGACGCCCCCGTGTCGGACCCTGCCCAAGGATGCGTTAGCGCGCCATTCGCGCAGCTCCTCATGCCGGCCCGAGGAATGGCCCGGACAAAACCCGCGTGATCCGCATCACGCGCGCCGGCGCTCACGACATCTTCAGGCCACAAACCATTGTCATAAACTTTGGGTTGCGTTATAGAATCGTGGTTGTCGTACGTCTGAGCAGATTTTTGATCAGCCCCGGATTTGTTTGTTCGTTGCGATGATGGTCGCCGCACATCGTCTAGTGTATCGCCTTTGGTGTGCCGTCGACCGATCCCTTGCAGCCTGCCAGCTCCCGCACTTGCAGGCTCCGTCACACGTAGGCGCACGGCCCTGAAACCATCCGCGCCGAAAGAAAGCCCCGGACGACGTCCGGGGCTTTCGACGTTGATAGCTCCGCTCGGGATGCATCTCCCTCCGTCATTGTCGTGATGTCGGGGAACGGATCGCGTGCGTTGCGCTTCATATTGGCGATGACAACAAATGACGTGACGTGCCCGTCCTGCAGGGCCGGCCTTCAAAGGATCGAGCTTCACTCGCAGCAAGACGCGGCGGGAGAGAGGCGTTGTCCGGCCTGCGATGAACTCTTGGAGATGGTCGACGGCGCGACGCAGATCGCCTACCGACTGACAGTCGTGCCGGAACGGATCTTCGACCATAGCTAGGTGCGCGTCCCACGGCGGTTGATCGAGATTGCAACCTTGATCTGACGCAAGGCATGCCTACAGATTTCGCACTAGTTTAATTATGTCACTGCCGAACTGCCCTCGCTGGGAAGCTACGACGTTGACGCCGAGCCTCGGACCGCAGCGGTCCGAGGCTCATTCGTTGGCGCGCAATTCGTCCGGTTGCGCCGCACATCACCCATGGCAATCAGCCTAACGGAAGCGAACAGCGCGACCGACCGTATTTTACCGGAATTGATCCGAGTGGGTTTTGCGCTTCCATTTGTGGTGCGTACATCAAACCCAGCGGCCTGGGGCGGTCAGGGCTCACCGGTTTTGGCAATGCCGCTCTATTTCTTTCGTATCCGCAACGGCCACTTCTCAGGCGCGTCCGAGTATGGGACCGAGTGCGCCGACCGCAACGCAGCCTGGAAAGAGATGACCACCGTCTGTGCCGACATGGCCAGCAGCATCTCGCGCAAGCTCGCCGAAAACTCCGAATGGCAGATGGAGCTGCTCGACGAGGCAAGGCAGCCGGTCTTCCGCATCCGGATCGTCGCCGAGTCGCTGGATCAGGCCTGACGGCTCGCCACACCTCTTGTGGATCGCCGCAGGTAAAAAGACACAATCTAAGATTGTTGACAGCGAGGTTGCTGCGCGTCATTTCGGCAGCCGAACTTGATCGAGATCAAAATGCCTGTCTGCATCTTGGCAGACATTTAAATTTGTATGGGTAATCTGATCTTCAAATGTCCGCGAACGGGGATGAACGTGCAGCATTGGCTGGAAGAGCCGAAGCCAGGCGATCCCACGTGCTCCTATGAAACCGTGGTCTGCAAGGCCTGCACGCGGCTTCATTTCATCAATCGCGATACACGCAAGCTTCTCGGCGAAAAGGAATGAGGCGCTCGCCGCAATCGTTCAATCGGCGCTGGGAAGCCGCCGCATCGTGAACTCGATGGCCCCATCGGGAAGCTCGCGCCAGCTTTCGACGGCGCTCATGTAGCCGGCCTTGGGATAGCGGGTCAGATAGTCGCGGGCCTTGGCGCGCGCTTGCTCGCGCGGCAGCGTGAACGTGTCGCGAACGTAGCCGTCGCGAGCCTGCGGGGCGCCCTTCTGGCGCCGGGCCGCCATCCGGCTGGCAATGTCCCGGGGGCGCATCCCCATCGACGAACTCCAACGCGCTGCCACACCATCAATATAGACGGGGCCGCGAAGAATCCGAGTCCGCAATCGGCAAGCGGGCCCGGGAGGGTCAGAGCCCGCCCGACCCGAGCGCGATAAATCTCAGTTGGTGCTGCCGACAGCCTTCGGCTTCTTGGCCGCGGTGGTCTTCATGGCAGGCGCCGCCTTGGGCTGCTCCGCCGCCCGGACGTTGCCCCAGGGATCGGTGCTCGTCTTGGCGTCAGGAATCTTGCGCATGGTGTCCCTGTAGGCCTGCTCCCGCGCCGCTTCGGCCTCTTTCTCCTCGGGCGACTTGGAGGGACCGTCGGCGAGAAGGTTGATGTTGGGCATCTGCGCCATTGCGGGAACCGCCCAGCCGGCCAGCACGGCGACCGCCATCGTCACGATCAGCTTCTTCATTGGTTACTCCCCGGTATAGGCGCCTTATACCATCGCTTCGCCATGCGCCAAGCCCGCGGCACTGTGCCGGAACGGTGGAGCGCAGGTCGGGATGTTCACGGCCGCATCGTCTGCGCGCACCTGCCGTCTGTTCCACGGCGGGCCATCATCATAGTTTTCCAACTCCGGCCTTTTCAAGCCGCCGCTCTGCGGCAACATTCCGGCGGCTCCGCCGATCGCGGCGAGGCAAGTCGATGCCAAGACACGTCGATGACACGATCATGGAAGGACCTCCGCGCGTGCCGAACGAGACCCTGAACTTCACCACCGACGACGCGAGGCGCATCCTCGATGACGTGTTCGCGCCCTGGATCAAGGATCTTGGCTTGATCGTCGAGGACATCGCGCCGTCTCCGCAGGGCGAAGCCGGCGCCATCCTGCGCATGCCGTTTTCGCCGCGGCTCTGCCGCGACAATGGCGTCGTCTGCGGCCAGGCGCTGATGGCTTTTGCCGATACCGCGATGGTGATCGGGATGGTCACCGCCAGCGGCGGCTACCGGCCGATGACCACTGTCGACCAGACCACGCATTTCATGCGCGCCATTGCCTCCGCCGACGTGATGGCCGATGCGCGCGTGGTGCGGATGGGCCGCACCATGAGCTTCGGCCGGGTCACACTGACCAGCGCCGGCGATGGCAAGCCAGTGGCCATGGTGTCGAGCGCCTTCGCGATGCTCTGATCCGCGGCCTGGCCGGGTTAACGAAACGTGAAGGCGAGGGCCCGGGCTTCGCACGCCGGATTCATCTGATCGAAACGCGAGCCTGATTTATTTTAGGTGCTTTTGACGCGAAAGGTGACGCCGTCCGGCACCGGAATACAGGCCATGAGCGAGACGAGTGACAAGCGCATTGCACCGAGGCATCGGGTGCTGAAGCAGGGCAGGCTGGCATTCGACGGCGGCGGCGCGGTCGATTGCATGGTCCGCAACATGTCCGACACCGGCGCCAGGGTCGAGGTGGTCAGTCCGGTCGGTCTGCCCGAAGCCTTCACGCTGGTGATCCCGGCCGACAAATTCACGCGGCGCTGCCACGCAGTCTGGAGCCACGACAAGCGGATCGGCGTGGCATTCGACTGATAGCGGCGCGGCGGGCTAGACCCACCGCAGGCGCCCTCGCCACAACGCCACCAACAGGCCGGCCAGCACCCCGGCCGCGAGCAGGGAGCCGGCAGCGAACCGTCCGCCCGGACGATCAATCGTCCGTGACCACAGCGAGGGCCCTTCGCCATCGCGCGCCAGCCGAAACGCCACGACGCTGTCGCCGAGCGACGTTCCCGCCTCCGAATGGCCGCCGGCTGCGGTCACCACGAATTGCTCGCCCTTCCATTCATAGGTCATCGGATTGGCGACGCCCGGCGCGGGCAACCGGCCCTGCCAGAGCTCCTGACCTGAGACAGCATCAAAGGCGCGCAGATAGGCGTCCATTGCGCCGGTGAAGACGAGGCCGCCGGCTGTGACCACGACGCCGTTGACGAGCGGCGTGCCCCATTTGAACGCCAGCCCGAGCGGTGCGCGATCCTCGGTGGTGCCGACGGTCGAGCGCCACAGGATCTTGCCGGCCTTGAGATCGACCGCGACCATTTCGCCCCATGGCGGCCGGTTGCACAACAGGCCGAGCTTGGACATGGCGACCACCCGCATCACCGCGAACGGCGACCCGCGCTGCAGCCCGACATCGACACCACGCGGCGGCGTCATCCCGTCAGCTTCCGCACGCGGGATCAGCCGGACGATGTGGATGGCACGGCTGACATTGGCGTAGAGGATCTGATGGACGGGATCGAACGCCGCCCCGCCCCAGTTCACGCCGCCGCCGGTCATCGGAAACAGCAACGTGCCCTGGATCGTGGGCGGCGTGTACAAACCCTCATTGCGCAATGGCGCGAGCTGATCGTCGCAGGAGGAATCCAGGACGCCCGGCACGGCCCTGAAAATATCATCCGCTGCGAAGCGCTGATCGAGCAGCGGCGGCACATGGGTCGGGAATGGCTGCGTCGGTGATAGAACCTCACCCTCGGCGGCGCCTTGCGGCACTGCGCGCTCCTCCACCGGCCAGACCGGCGCGCCGGTGTCGCGGTCGAGCACGAACACGAAGCCCTGCTTGGTCGGCTGTATGACGACGTCACGCGCCCCCTGCCCGGCATCGATTCGGGCCAACGTCGGCTGCGCCGGCAGATCGTAATCCCAGACGTCGTGGTGCGTGGTCTGAAACGACCAGGCCAGTTCGCCGCTTTCAATCCGCAAAGCGACCACGGAATCGGCATGCCGGTTGTCACCCGGACGCGCACCGCCGAAGAAATCCGGACTGGGCGACGAGGTCGGAAGGAAGACGAGGCCGCGCGTCTCGTCGACCGACATCGGCGCCCAGACGTTCGCATGTCCCGCCGCGATGCCGTCATGGATCAACGGATCGAAACTCCAACGCAGCGCGCCGGTGCGCGCATCGAAACCGCGGACCGTGCCTTTGGGCGCATCGACCCGCACATTGTCGCCGATCGATGAGCCGACCACCACGACACCCCCGCCCACCACCGGCGCCGAGGTGATCTGGAACTCGCCCGGCCATAGCAGATCCTTGGAAATGTCGATCCGCGCTTCGCCGTCCGATCCAAAGCCGGCGCAGGGCTGTCCCGTTTGCGCGTCGAGGGCGATCAGGCGAGCATCGACCGTGCCCATGAACAGCCTGCTGCGGCATGCCGCGCCGGCCGGCGCCCGCTCGTCCACCCAATGGGCAACGCCGCGGCAGGCATAGCGATTGGCCGGGCGCCGCCCGTCACCGACCTTGGGATCGAAACGCCAGCGCTGCACGCCGGTGCCGGGATCGAGCGCGACCACCTCATTGAACGGCGTGCAGAACACCAGGCTGTCCTCGACCAGGATCGGCGTCGCCTCGAACTTGGTCCGCAAGGCTGCCGCGGGCGGCCGGCTCTGCAGATCCCCGGTGTGATAGTCCCAGGCAGGCACCAGCCGATCGACATTGGAAGGCGTGATCTGCGCCAGCGGCGAGAACCGCGTTCCACCGGCATCGCCGCCCCAGTGCTGCCAGCCAAGGGCCGGCACGACCGTCAACTGGCTCCCGACGAGGACCGCGCAAACACCTGCTCGACGCAATGACATGACCCTTCCCTCCCGCAGACTGCATCCGAAGCGACGCACCGGGACGATGAAAGCAGCCTTCGCGGGCGGATCGAGCAGGATGGGACGGGCGGCGGCATCCGCGGGACGAGTGGTGAGGAGCGATGACGAATGGCAGAACCGAGAGGATGACCCCAACGAACGTCCCCCGCCAAACATCAGTGGCCGCCCTTGCGGGCGGCCACATCGATGCGCAGACGTCAGCCAGCTTCAGTAGCCATAGCCGCGCCGTGTCGGATAGTTCTGAGGTGCCCGCCCATAGCCACCGCCATAGCCGCCGCCGATGCCGATCCCGATACTGACCGGCGGCGCCACGCGCACCGGCGGTCCATAATACGCGCGCGGCGGAGGCGGTGGCGCGTAGACGACGACATCGTCGTCAGGGTCGCGTCGGGGCGTGCGGCCGGCGCGCTTGGGAGGGTCCTCGTCGCGCTTCCTCGCCGGCTTCTCTTCGACCCGCTTCGGCGTCTCAGACTTCCGAGCCGGCGGAGGCGTCTGCGAGCATGGGCAGGTCGGGCCTGCCGCGGCTACGGCCGGCACGACCGGCAGGGTTGCCGAAGCGGCGGCCGGGATCGCCGCATTGGCGGCCGCCACCACCGGCGTCACCACGGGCCGGTTGCGCAGGCGCTCGATCAGCTTGCGCGCGGTCGGGGTCAGGTCGCTGTTCGGATAGCGGTCGAGAAAGCCCTGATAGGACGCCACCGTATTGATCAGCACCGCCTCGTTCCAGGCTGCCATCCTGTTGTGGAGGTCGAGCCATTCGCGCGCCTGCGGGCCATAGGGCGGCGCGGTGTAGAGCGTCACGAAGGCCTCATACGCCTCGACGCTGCCGTCGCCGACGATGATTTCGTTGGCGGCCTCGATCGGCTTGCCCTCCAGGCTGCGCTTCCATTCGTCGACGCTGCGCTTGGCGACGACCGGCCGCGGGCCGGCATTGGCAGCGCCTCCATCCGCCGACCCGACGAAGCGAAAATCCTCCGTCAAGGACGACGAATCCCACGGCGTCTGCCGGCCCTCGGTGACCTTGTTCACCGCAACGCGCACGCGCTTGAACGCCTGCTCGATGGGAAGGCCCGGCTCCCGCGCCGCCTGCAGCAGTGCCGTGGTATAGGGGCTGTTGGCGCCGGTGCCATCCTCGGCTTCCGCGCCGGGCGAGGTCGAGTAGGACAGGAAGGTGCCCGGCGCTCCCGTCTTTGTGTCGACCAGCGCAAGGCCACGGCCCGCGTTCTGGCTGATGGCGGGAAACGGATTGTTGCGGCAGGCATCGAGCAGCAGGATTCGCATCCGGCTCGGCACCGAATTGAGCGTGTTCAGGAGATCGTTGAGACGCACGGCCTGCAGCGGAATGTCGGCTTCACGTCGCGGATCGACGTCCACGGGTACGAGATAGTTCTCGCCGTCGATCTGCAGTCCGTGGCCGGCATAGAACACCAGCGCCACCGTGTCGGGTCCCTTGGCCGCGATCTTGGCGGCGAAGTCGCCGACCTCCCTGTTGAGGTCCCGCTGCGACAGATCGGCGGCGGTCGTCACGTCGAACCCCGCTTCACCCAGCATCTTCGCCATTGCCTTGGCATCGTTGGCGGGATTCGGCAGCGGCGTCACCGAACGATAGGCCGACTGCCCGATCACCAGCGCCAGCCTGCTGCTTTCAGCCAATGCGGGAGCAAGGCCGGCAAACAGGCCGCCGGCGAGCAATGCAGCCCTGAGAGCGTGCCGAAACATGGGATATCCAATCTGCTCATGGCGTGCCTGTTGGTCGAGCCGGTTCGCGGCCCGGTTCATCCCGACGAGCACAATCCGGTGAGCACGATGCCGGACGGCCGGCGCCGTTCGCGCGCGCATGACTGCCGCCGGCCGCGACCGGACATCGTTGCTGCACGAGTTTCCCGCAGCAATGCCGCGATCTCTCGCTAGCGTGCGCGCCGCAATGGGGGACGATGCGGCATGCGGCGGATTGCGTCACGCGTGGGGCTGCTCGCGGGGCTGCTCTCGGCCCTGCTCCTGATCGGCTGCGCCGCCGACAGCAATGCGCGCCTGCCGGCCTTCATGCGGGCCAAGGCGCCCGAGCCGCCGCAGCCCGAAGCCGCGCCAGATGTCGCGCTTCTCGTGCGCAAGAATCTCGACATGATCTTCGTCGCAACGACGCTGCCACGTGATGTCGAGGCCACATCCGCCCGACATGCCGATGCCGGCGATACATGGACCGCCTGCGTGCGGGCTCAGATCATATCCGCCAGTGGAACCGCGCTCCGGCGCCAGACCTATCGGCTCTTGATCAGGCACAACGAGATCATCGACCGGCGGCGCGCGGCGGCCGGCGACGACTGTGTTTCTGAAGATTACAAAGCCGTCCTGCCGACGAAGTAATTCCCTGCGAAGGCGAGTTGGATCCGCCACGTCGGCTGGAACTCGTCCTGTCGGTGGGCGTGCAGGAACGGGCTACCGCACCGGTCGCCGATTGTTAGTTCTTAGCTAACGCAAATCCGCAACCGCACAGCGAACGAATGGCTCAAATTTAACAATTCCTGCGGAACATCGCGGCCTAAACGCGGAATGACCCTGGACCTGGTTTTCCATGAACGTTCACCTCGTCGGCGATGACACGGCCAAGCTCGCTATGCTTCGCAGCATGCTGGCCGAACGCTGCTCGCTCACATCTGAACTGATCGGTGATGCCGACTTCAAAGGCGGCGACATCGACGCGATCGTCGTGGCCGCCGATCTGCGCCACGTCGACAACATCACCGCATTGAAGGAGATCTCGGAGCGGCTCTCGCGTATTCCGCGGCGGATCTTCCTGACCAACAACAAATCCCGTCTGTCGACGGTCCAGGCCTATGCGCTCGGTGCGACAAGTGTATTGTCGAGCACGCCGAGCCGCAATCAGTTGCTCGGAAAGCTGCTCGATGTGCGTCCCGGTTCTGCGGCCAAGAGCATCGCGGTCGACGACCGACAGGCCGCATTTGCCGGCGCGTCCTGCATCGCCTCGATGTTTGCAGCCGTGCTGGGCGGTGCAGCGATCGATGTCGAGGAGACCCGGCGGGCGGGCAAGCGGATCGCCGACTGTATAGCGGAAAACGGTCTGTCCGATTGGCTTGCCACCGTTCGCCGCCATCACGAAGGCACCTATCAACACTGCCTGCTCGTGACCGGCATCACCGTGGATTTCGGCTTGAGCCTTGGCGTCCACAGTTCGGATCTGGAGCGTCTCTACATGGCCGCGATGTTCCACGACATCGGCAAGGCCAAGATCCCGCTCACCATTCTCGACAAGCCGGGCCGGCTCGACGTCAAGGAACGCACGCTGGTGGAAACCCATCCGGTGGCCGGTTACGATGCACTGAAGGACAACGCAGCGATCACCGACGAAGTGCTGAAGGCGGTGCGCAACCATCACGAATTTCTCGACGGCAGCGGCTATCCCGATGGGCTGATGGCCGACAGCATCCCGGACCTGACGCGCATCCTCACCATCTCCGACATCTTCTCGGCGCTGATCGAATATCGCAGCTACAAGCCGGTGATGACGCGCGAGAAGGCCTACGAGATCCTCCAGGGGATGGAGGGCAAGCTCGAGAAGCCGCTGATCGGCGCCTTCCGCGAGGTGGCGCTGATCCGCTGACCGCATCAGGCGACGTGCTGAACCGGCCGTTAACGCATCGATTCGAATTGTCTGCCAACGGCAAGTGTCTCTTGTCAGCTTTGCGCTAGTGTCGCCTGCGGTGTGGGTTGTCCGCGCCGCGAGGGGACCATCGGGACGTGGCCGAGATCATCGATCGCGCGATTGCGACTGCTTCATCGACGGCAAGGAACCAGCAGGCCGGTCCGCTCGAACACGTGCGCGCCGCTGACCTGGTGCCGCTCGAGACCGTTTCACCGCAGGCATGGCAGGATCTGGCGGAGCATGCGCGCGAGCCGAACGGCTATTACCTGCCCGGTTGGGAGCGCGCGGTGAACGCAACGGCGCGCGGCCGCACCGGAACATCGGCGCTGTGCGCATGGGATGACGATCGGCCCTCGCGTCTCATCGGCCTGATGCCCACGACCTCTCTATGGCATGCCTGCAGGCTTCCCCTGCCCGCGCTCGCCAGCGGCCATCCCTACGGCACGCTGTGCACGCCGCTGCTCGACAGAAGGAGCGCGGAGCGGGCTGCGGCGCAACTGCTCGACGCTGCGCGACGAACAGGCGCGCGCGCCCTGCTGCTGCGAGACATGTCGCTGGCAGGCTCCGTGATGCAGGCGTTCGAGGCGGCGCTTCGTCGCGTGGATCTGCGCCCGCGCGTGCTGCAATCCTATGACCGGGCCCTGCTCGATGCGAGCGGGGACGCCGACACGGTGCTGCATGATGCGCTCGGCGCCAAAAAGCTGAAGGAGTTGCGCCGCCTGCGTCATCGGCTGGCCGAGCATGGCGACGTCCGCTTCGAGGTCGCGCGCTCTCCCGGCGACGTTTCCACTGCGCTGGAGACTTTTCTGGTGTTGGAGGCGAGCGGTTGGAAGGGGCGTCGCGGCACTGCGCTGATCCAGCACGACGGCGACGCGGCGTTCATCCGACGCGCTGCACCGGCGCTGGCACAGCACGAGGCCTGCGAGATCATCAGCCTCATCGCGGGCGACACCACCGTCGCCGCAGGCGTCGTATTGCGGCATCAGGATCGCGCCTTTTTCTTCAAGCTCGGCGTCGACGAGCGCTTCGCGAAATACTCGCCCGGTGTCCAGCTGACGCTCGACCTGACGCGGCACCTTTGCGCGGATCCGAAGATCAACGCCGCCGACTCCACCGCCGGTCCCGACCATCCCATGATCAACCCGATCTGGCGCGAACGCCTTGCCATCGGCGACGTGATTATCCCGCTCTATACGCGCGATCCGGTCGTCGAGCTTATTCACGGCGCATTGACTGCGCGACGCGAAGGCCTCGCCGTGGCACGCCGCGCCGTGCACGCGGTCCGCGCCATCCGAAAGCGCCGGCCGACTACTCAGCCGCCTCGGCGTTGACCTCCGCCGACACCTGCCGGATGGCGCGCGCCAGCATCTGCGGATCCTGCGCGCCGGAGACGGCGTATTTCTGCGCGAAGACGTAGGTCGGCACTCCGGAGATGCCCTTCTCTGCGGCCTCCTGCGCCTGGGCCGAGACCAGCGCCACATCCTCGTCGGTCGCCAGCATCTTGCGGACCACCTCGGCATCGAGCCCGCACTCCGCTGCGGCCTGTACCAGCACCTCGACATCGGTCAGATCGCCGCCGTCGCGGAAATACAACTCCATCAGCCGCTGCTTCATCTCGGGCGCCTTGCCGATCTCGCCGGCCCAGCGGATCAGGCGATGACAATCGATCGTGTTGGGCTGACGGGCGACACGATCGGGATGATAGCTCAGCCCCTCCTGCTCCGCGGCCGCGACCACGCGGCCTGCGATGCCCTTGTAGGCTTCAACCGATCCGAACTTGGTCGTGAGGTACTGCTCGCGGCTGATGCCCTCGCGCGGCACCCAGGGATTGAGGAAGAACGGCCGAAAGTTCACCTCGACCGGCACGTCAGGCACGAGCTTCAGCGCCTCCTCGATGCGCTTCTTGCCGATGTAGCACCAGGGACAGACGACATCGGAGACGACATCGATGATCAGCGGCTTCAAGGTGCTCATGTGCGTGCCTCCGGGTTCCCATGGCTGCGCCCAAGATAAACCCGCGCACGGCCAACACAAGCGGGGTCACGGCGAGGTAACCATCTCCTTCAGCCTGAGCGCGGTGAGCTCATCGGCCGGAAAGAAGGTCTCCAACGCCAGCTCCGACAGCGTGATATCGACCGGCGTGCCGAACACCATCGTCGTCGAGAAGAAGCTCAGCACATCATCGCCGACCCGAAGCCGCAACGGGATCGCGACGCTGTCGGCCGCGAGCGGCGCCGATCGCGCGGGGATCGGATAGGACTTCAGCTCCTCATAAAGCTTGAGCAAGCCGGCATCGGCGGTTGCCTCGCATTGCCGGTGCAGTCTCTCCAGCAGATGGCCGGCCCATTCGGCAAGGTTCACCGTCCGCGCCGCCAACCCCTCCGGATGCAGCGCCACGCGCAGCACATTCAGGGGCGGCGCAAGCAGCCGCTCGGAGACACCTGACAGCAGCGGCGCGATCATCCGGTTCGCCGCGACCAGGTTCCAGTGCCGGTCGATCGCGAGCGCAGGGTTGGGCTCGTGGGCCTTGAGCACGAGGTTCATCGCCTCGCGCGCTTGCTTGAGCGCCGGATCATCCAGCGGGCGCTGCTGGAAGGCGGGCGCGTAGCCAGCCGCCACCAGCAGAACGTTGCGTTCGCGCAGGGGCACGTCCAGTCGCTCCGCCAGTTTGAGGACCATGTCGCGCGACGGCGCGGCGCGGCCGGTTTCCACGAAGCTCAGATGGCGCGCCGAGATCTCGGCATCGAGCGCGAGATCGAGCTGGGACAGATGCCGCCGCTGCCGCCATTGCCGCAGGTGCTCGCCGACATGAACGGGTCTGGCGCGGTCGGCGCGCGCCGAAGCAAGCTGTGCATTCATGAGCCAAGACCTAACACGCTGACGTCAGCACCTCCATGACCTGCCAGGTAATCGAAATGCCTCCCGGCGCAGGTCATCGTCCTCACCACAGGAGATGACGATGAGCAGGCAGCGCAATCTCGAGACCCTTCCCTTCACCGCCGCCAGCCAATGGCTGGCGGGTCTCGCGACATCGCTGCTGGCGCGCTCGCTCAACATGCCGGAACCGCTGCTGTACGTCACGGGCAGCCTCGTCTTTGCACAGGTGTACGCGATCGAGACGAGAGCAGCGCGCTCGCTGCGCCCGGCGCGCCTGCGCCGTCAGCTCCTGGCCTGGTTCCGTTGAACCGCCCCCAACCGAAGGAGACCCGACATGATCACCTCGTCCGCCCTGCTCCGCCGCGCTCTGCTCGCCGATGCCGCCTTCAGCGGCGTTGCCGGGCTCGCGCTCACCTTCGGCGCCTCGCCGCTGGCGGCGCTGCTGCAACTGCCCGACGCGCTGCTGCGCGAGACCGGCCTGTTCCTGGTCGTCTACGCGAGCTTCGTCGGCTGGCTGGGCTGGCGGCCGGTGGCGCCGAGGCCGCTGATCGTCCTGGTCATCGGCGGCAATGCGGCGTGGACGGTCGGCAGCATCGCACTGCTGTTTTCGGGCCTGGTCGCACCGAACGTGCTCGGCGAGATCTTCGTCGCAGTGCAGGCGGTGGGCACCGGCCTATTCGCCGAATTGCAGTATATGGGCTTGCGCCGGAGCGCCGCCGCGGTCACGGCCTGACCGGTGGTGAGCGCCGGGCTTCATGATCGAGCGGCCCGGCGCTCACGGCCAAACCGATATTTGGACATGCGCGGCGAACGCCTCTTCTGCATAATTGGAGATCGACGGGAGATCGTAGCGATGCAGCCTCAGGTGATCGGAACGGAGGGCTACGCCACCGAGGCCGAGGATCTCTTCGTGCGCTACGAGAGCATCCCGTCGGAACAGGTCCATGCCACCGTGCTTCATCTGCTGCCCAACGCGCCCGCGCGCGTGCTCGACATCGGCGCGGGCACGGGCCGCGACGCCGCCTGGTTCGCGGGTCTTGGACATCAGGTGGTGGCCGTCGAGCCGACCGAAGCACTGCGCGTCGGCGCCATGCAACTGCATGCCTCGCCTGCGATCACCTGGATCGACGACAGCCTTCCGGAGCTCGCCGCACTGGCCGCTCGTGGCGAGCAGTTCGACCTGGTCATGCTGACCGCCGTCCTGATGCATCTCGATGAGGCACAGCGGCGACGCGCGCTTCCCAACGTCGCGGTGCGGATTGCTCCGGGCGGACTGCTGATCATGACGTTGCGGCATGGTCCGGTGCCGCCGGGCCGCCGGATGTTCGAGATCGCGGCCGAGACGATCGTTGAGCCCGCGCGGCAGCTCGGGCTGACGCTCAAGCTCAACCGGCATGGCGAGTCGCTCGGCGCGGAGAACCGGGCGGCCGGCGTCACCTGGACGACGCTGGCCTTCGGGAAGCCGTCCTGAGAGATCCGGACACGAGCCGATCGGATCAGGCCGCCTTGGCGCGGCTGGTCTGCGTCTTCGCCGGGGTGGATTTGGTCCTGCCACGATTGCCGGCAGCCGGCCGCCGGGTCTTGGCTTTGCCGCGAGCCGCCTCGCCCGATTGGGCTCTGGCCTTGGGCCGCTGCTTGGCCTTGTCCTTGACGAGCTTCTCGGCCTTTTTCTTCGCCTTCTTCTCGGCCTTGCGCACGTCCTTCGCCTTCACCTGCGCCCGCTCGGCGCGCGCCTCGGCCTTCTTCTTGGCCCGCTTCTTCTCGCAGGCGTCGCATTTGCAGCCGATCGGCTTCAGATAGGCTTTGAAGTAGTCCGTGCCGTAGTCGTAGTTGATCTCCTCGCCGGGCTCGATGTTCTTGATGGCCCGGATGAAGATCTTCTTCTTGCGCGGCTTGACGTCGGACTCGGCGTTCGGCTTGCAGGAATGATTGATGTAGCGGGCGACGTTCTCTCGGATCGAGCCGTCGATGGTCCAGCGCTTGTCGAGCTCGAACAGATATTTGTTCTCGATCGCGTCCTCGTCCGCCTTCTTCGAATCCAAAAGCGGACCGAAATAGCGGATGATCTTGGTACCCTTCTTGATCGGCTGGGTGGCGAACAGACCAAGCCCCGTCTTGGAGCGGCCGATGCGATAGGGTTTGGATTGCGGAATGACAGGCATGAGTGATGAGAAGACATGGACCTCGCGAGGCCGCCGTTCTAGGATAAATTCGCGACGATGTCAGGTGTTTCCCGCCGCCGTTTCGCGCCGTCCCCAGTTTGCAGCGTCCTGCGCAGGGACGAATTCCGGTCATCAGGGGCCCTCGCATGTCCGAATTCCTCCCACATCGCGTCGTGGCGCGACGAATCGGTGTCGCATTGATGCTCTGCACGGCGTGGATCGGACAGGCGGCTGCAGAGACCATCGCCAGCGCCTATACATCGGCCGCCGCCAAGGACTGCCGCACCATCGGCGGCAAGCAGGAGGATGACAGCTCGACTCAGACCTGCCCTGGCAAGGACGGCCTGATTCTGCTCGTCAACGAAGGCGATCTTCGCCAGACCGTGTCTGTGGGGCGCAATGTCCGCGCGGCCGCCAAGGAGCCGGCTGCTCAGACCTGGTTCGGACCGTTCAACTCCGCCGGCAACGCTGTCGAATGGAGGCTGGCTGACGGCAAGCCGTTCGCGATCATCCAGCGCTGGCAGATCGCCGACAACGACGATCAAGGCAGCAAGGGGCCGAAGGACAAGCCGATGCTGGTGGTGACCCGGCTGCCGCCCGGACCAGTGTGTCATGTCGCCTATGTCGACGCTGCCGCCAACTCCAATGCCAACGAGCTGGCGCGGCAGGCGGCTGACCAGACGGCGCGAGGCTTTGCCTGCGGCAAGGACAGGGTGAAGATCGTCGGCACGCGCGGCCGGGCCGTCGATCTGGCGTTGCCGCCCAATTAGCGCGCCGACTTCCGTCCGGACTTTGCGGTCTTGCGCACGGCGGATGTGCGCCTGCTCGCCGTCTTCGATGCGCCCTTCCCGGTCTTCGATTTCGCCGCCCGCTTGCGGCCGCTGGTCTTGGTCTTTGCCGCCTTCGTGGCCGCGACGCGCATATTGTCGACCAGGTTGGGATAGCGCCGCCCGGCCCGACGGGCGCGCGCCTTGGCCGCCGCCTTTTCGGCCGGGGTGAGACGGGTGGAGGCCTTGCCGGCGCGCTTGCGCGGATTGGCCTTGCTCCAGGGAGCGCGTGGGGTTCGTGCCATGCGTTGCCAACGCACGATCCCCCACCCGGTTTCCGGTGCGTCGAACTACGCGCCCGGCGGCAGCTTCGGCACGGTGGCCCGGAGCATCGCCTCCAGCAGCGATTCGGCCGTGGTGCCCGGTGGCGAACGGCGCAGAATGTCGGCAAGGCGGCCGTCGAGCAGCAGCATCGTGTAGCCATGCACCAGCGACCAGGCGCGGGCGATTGCCGCCGACTGATCGAGCGACAACTCCTCGTCGCCGACCGGGCCTTCGCTGCGCGCGGCGACCGATCCCGCGAGTCCGGCAAACGAGGCTTCCGCGGCCTCGTGCAGCGAAGGGCGCGAATAATCCAGACGCTCGGTGCGGAACATCAGTCCGTACATGCCGGGATTGGCCTGCGCGTAGGCGACATAGGCGCGGGCCCGCGCCATCGCCCGCTCGATCGGCGTGCCGGGCTGCTCGCCGGCCGCTTTCATCGCCGCATTGAACCGCGTGAAGCCGATCGCCGCGAGCTCGCTGACCAGCCCGGTGAGATCGCCGAAATGATGCGTCGGCGCCGCATGCGACACGCCGGCCTCGCGCGCCACCGCGCGCAAGGTGAGTCCGGCCAGCCCGTCGCGCTCCAGCACGCGCTCGGCCGCTTCGAGTAGCGCATCGCGCAGCGCGCCGTGATGATAGGGCGCCGCCGGCTCGCCCGCGCTCACCGCGCGGCGCGACCGCGTCCGGGCCACCGCCGTAGCCGTCCGGTGCCTGCTCAGTCTTGCCTGTTCGATCTTCGTCATGCCTCTCCTTATACAAGCAATTTTGACAGCGTAAAGATTAGCCTTGACCTGCAGGCGCTCGGCCGGTAGCCTTATCTTTACATCGTAAAGATAAAGCCGGATCCAAGGGGAAGGAAGCGCCATGAATGGACAGTCGATGAACGGACCGTTGCACGACACAGCCCGCCAGCGCCCCACACCGCGCGACAACATCGCGCCGATCCCGTTCGAATGCGACGCGCCGTTCCTGAAAGTCACCGGCGAACTGCCACGTGAGCTGAACGGCACGCTCTATCGCAACGGCCCCAATCCGCAATTCGACTCGCCGGGTTCGCACTGGTTCGTCGGCGACGGCATGCTGCACGCGTTCCATCTGGAGAACGGCCGCGCGTCCTATCGCAACCGCTGGATCCGCACCCCGAAATTCGAGGCCGAGCGCCGCGCGGGGCGCGCGCTGTTCGGCGGCTTCGGCCGCAGGCTGCCGGACGCGCCAGCCGAGGTCACCGATGGCGGCGTTGCCAACACCAACATCATCGCCCATGCCGGCCGCCTGCTCGCGCTCGAAGAGGCGCATCTGCCGACCGAGATCGAGCCCGGCACGCTCGCCACCCGCGGCTATCACGATTTCGGCGGCCGCCTGCGCGGCGCCTTCACCGCGCATCCGAAGACCGATCCGGTCACCGGCGAATTGCTGTTCTTCGGCTACAACGCCGCCGGTCCGCTGACGCCAGCGCTGTCCTACGGCACGGTCGATGCGGCCGGCAAGCTGACGCGTCTCAATCGTTTCGAGGCGCCCTATGCCAGCATGGTGCACGACTTCATCGTCACGGCCAATCACGTGCTGTTTCCAATCCTGCCGCTCACCGGCAGCATCGAGCGCGCAATGTCCGGCAAGCCGCCTTATGCCTGGGAGCCCGACAAGGGCGCCTATGTCGGTGTGATGAAGCGCAGCGGCGACATCAAGGACATCGTCTGGTTTCGCGGTGACGCCTGCTACGTCTTCCACATCATGAATGCCTGGGAGGACGGCAGCCGGATCATTGCCGACGTCATGCAGTTCGAGGAAGCGCCGCTGTTTCCGCATCCCGACGGACGTCCGACCGATCCGGCCAAGTCGGTCGCGCGGCTGTGCCGCTGGAGCTTCGATCTCGCCGGCAACACCGACCGTTTCACCCAGAGCTATCTCGACGACCTCACCGGTGAATTCCCCCGCATCGACGACCGCCGCGCCGGGCTCAAGAGCGGCCATGGCTGGTACGCCTGCGCCAATCCGGACGGCCCGCTGTTCGGGGCGCTGTCCGGCCTCGTCCATGTCGACGGCGCCGGCACGCGCCACGCGACGCATCTGCTGCCCGCCGGCGACACCCTGTCCGAGCCGGTATTCGTGCCGCGCAGCCGCGATGCCGCCGAGGGCGACGGCTGGCTGCTGACCGTGGTCTGGCGTGCCGGCTCCAACACCAGCGACCTCGCCGTGTTCAACGCCACCGACATCGGCGGCGGTCCGGTGGCCCTGGTTCATCTCGGCCACCGCGTGCCCGATGGCTTCCACGGCAATTGGGTCGGCGCAAACGAAGCAAGTCATTGATAAAGCTTAGCTAAATATGTTGCTTCACAAAATTTTGACATTGTCAAGATTTGCTTGACCCGGTTCCGCCGGGATCCTACTAATCTTGGCAGTGTAAAGATTGGCCGGGCGAGCTCTATGACGATCTTCCTCATCCTTGCGCCCTACGGCGTCTACGCGGCGCTGATGATGGTGGTCTCGGCCACGCTCAGCCTGGCCGTGGCCACGGCGATGTGCCTGATCGTTGTCGCGGTCGACGTCGTCAAGGGACGCTCGATCAAGATTCTCGGCCTGGGCTCGGCGATCGTGTTCGCAAGCATAGCCGCCTACCTCGGCCTCATCGATCCGACCCTCAGCGCATCCGCGGTGCGTCTTGCGGTCGACTGCGGCATTTTCGCGCTGTCGCTCGGCTCGATGCTGCTGCGCGCGCCGTTCACGCTGCAATATGCGCTCGAGGCCGTACCGCCGGAAACCGCGGCGATTCCGGGCTTCCTGCGCGCCAATTACGTCATCACCGGCGCCTGGACCGTATCGGCGCTGCTGATGATCGTCGGCAACCTGATGACGCTCTACGTGCCGGGCCTGCCCTATTGGACCGGCCTCGCCATCGCCTTTGCCGCCCGCAATAGTGCACTTTATTTCACGCGCTGGTATCCTGACTACCGCCGAACAAAGGACGTGGCAGCGCAGACTGCCGCCGCAATGTCCGGCCAAGATTCGTGACCGGGGTCTGCTGCAGGAGACGTGCGTGAAAATCGTGTTTGCCAAGCTGATTGCCGACTTCCTGTCGGCCGCGGTGTTCTTCATCCTGTACATCGCAACCGATGATGTCGTGCTGGCCACCGCCGCCGCGGTCGCCGTCGCCGTGGTGCAGGTGGTCTGGGCGCGCATCAGGGGCGTGAACCTCAGCTTCATGGCCTATGCCAGCGTCGGCCTCGTCATCGTGCTCGGCGGCGTGACGCTGCTGACCAATGACCCCCGCTTCATGTTCGCCAAGCCCGCGATCGGCCATTTCGCCATCGGGCTGATCATGCTCAAGCGCGGCTGGATGCTGCGCTACGTGCCGCCGATCGTGTCGGAGACCATTCCGGAATACGTCACCATCGCCGGCTATGCCTGGGCGGCGCTGATGTTCGCGCTCGGTCTCGGCACGATCGCGGTCGCCATGACCGGCGACATCAAGCTGTGGGTGCTCTACATCACCGTGGTCGCGGGCGGCGCCAAGGTCGCGGCCTTCGCGCTGCAGTTCATGGCCTTCCGCTTCGTGGTCGCCAACCGCCTCAGGGCGGCGCGGGCCTGATCGCTGCATCCGATCGCCGCAATGGGCTTACGCGCAAAGATGCGCTATAGGGGCGGCCGAACGCATCCTCGAGGTCGTTGCCTCGAGGTCCGCAAAATCGCAATGCCAGGAGAACGATCGATGGCTGTGGACGGCAACTGGAATCTGACCTTGAACACGCCCATGGGCGAGCGCAGCGCGACCCTGAGCCTGAAGAGCTCGGGCGCGACGCTGACGGGGACCCAGGCCGCGGAAGGCGATTCCGCCGAGATCTTCGACGGCACCGTCAACGGCGACGACGTCGCCTGGAAGGTCTCGATCACCAGCCCGATGCCGCTGACGCTGGATTTCAAGGGCAAGGTCGCCGGCGACACCATCTCCGGCGAGATGGGCATCGGCTTCATGGGCAGCTTCCCGTTCACCGGCGCGCGGGGCTGATCACCGTTCTGAAGGGTGGGTAAAGGCACGCCACGCCGCTGCCGCTTCGTGGCGGCCCCACGCGCGCCGTGCCCACCATTAGCTCCGCAGTGCGCCAATCGACAGTGGGCATGCACCCGCCCCACGGGCGGACGCTTTGCCCACCCTGCGGCAGCGTTTGTCCGGCTCGTTCCGCTTCACATCTCAAACAGCCCGGACAAGCGGACGCAGCCTCGCGGCTGATAAGGCCCGAGTGATGCATCGGCATGTCCCTCGCCAAATGCAGAGGGCGCAGGGAAGGCCAGGCGTCGGCTGACGCCTGCGGCCCGCCTGCGAAAGAAATGCAGGCGGCAGGTACCACAGGTGCAGCCGGAAACGCCCGGCCTTCCCTGCGCGATGGCTTCACGCTTATACGCAGTCTCCCTGGTGCGCCGGCTTGTTGGCCACCATGATCCGCGCGATGCGCTCAGCACCGCACGAACGTGACACCAGCTTCGGGGTGTCAGGACGCTGCGACTTCGCGTCCGCGCCAAGCCGTTCGTCCGCGTATCCGAAGACACGCTGCGGCTCCATCGCGGCCATCGCCTCCCCGCCTCGCGTGTCGTGACGATCGCGCGCAACGCCCCTCCGCAGTGAGGCGGGATGGCGAGATAAAATCACGATTTCGGAAAAATCACAAGCGATTTATTTTTTTTAGAACCTTCCCCCTGGAAATCGGATCGAACATTGGCCTATGGCCCGTCAGGGAAGCCGCGCCCCCTCATTGAGGTCCGACCAGCGGAACGGTGCGCACTTGTTTGTATTTCGACCCCTGGCAGGCATCGAAGCCATCAACCGTGAGGCGGGGACTTCCTATATCCATCGCTACGGCTGCCGCAATGGCTCAAGCGGTCATCGTTGCGGTCGCGATCGGAATCTGATTGGATCACCTAACTCACATTCGAGCTAGGAATTGGGTAATCATAGTCCAACCTGCTTCATTGGAACTACAATGAGATATCTCTTACTTCTTTCGGTACTACTTTCCGGTACCGCCGCGGCAGAGGCCGCTCCGCAATCGAGTTGCGCAGCCAAGTTTATCGGTGACTGGCGACACTCAGGCAGTGGCAACAGAGGTACGCTACTCCCTGACGGCAGAGCATTGTGCAGCGAACACCCGGCTTGTGTCCAGGGTACGTGGACCTGCTCGGGAAACGTATTGACCTATACGAACAGCGCGGGGACATGGAACTACACGCTCGAGCCGGACGGAAAGTCCATGTCCACGAATGGCGGGGCCGCTACCGCTGTCCGCATCGGAGCGGTACCGGCAAACGCTCGTTCCCGGGATCTTGGCTCTGCAGCGAAGAATGTGACCGCTGACATTCTCGGCGTGGACAGAACGCAGCCGAATCCGGCAGCAACTCCCATTACCAAGCCCGTTGCCGAGCCACCATCAAGCGTAGTTCGACCGGCGCGGACAGTCAGTTCGGCCCTACAATCAGATCCAAGCCAGTGCGTGGTAGAGAAGGCGTGGCCGAAAGCTCCTGGGGTCAACTGGTACAGCCTGAAGAACAGCTGCAAGCGGCGGGTGACGTTGGATTATGACGACTGCGACCTGAATCTCAGCACGAACATGGTTCAGTGCTCAACAAAGACGCTCCCTCTTGCACCACGCAGCGAATTCGGCCCGGTGCCCAACCACAAGCACCCGCTCAACGCACGCGATTTCCGCTAGCAGCATCTCGAAACTCGACGGCCTAGCCCTATGCAGGGATAAGCGGAAACCCGTCCGTTGATCGCTTACCCCATGTACGCCAGCCCTCCACGCTGAAGCAGATGTGGGACAAACTTGGCCGGGCCGCGCCTCAAAACCAGATCTGCATCGGCACGCCATGCGCGTCGCGCGGCGCAGCTTCTTCCGGTACGCAGCCCGCGCAGTCGCGAGCGGCCAGCGCGACCGCGCAGGCGTCGAGGACGTCGTCGGGCTTGGCACCGGTGCCGATGCGGGCGCGAGTCATCCAGTCGTCGATGGCGGCGAAGCCTGCAGAAACTAACAAGTCGCGCCGCAGCCTGGCGCCATGATCCGTCTTCTTCGACGGCAACGGCGCGCCGTGGAGGCGAAGGAACACTAGCTCGGGATGCACCTCGCGAATGTCGCGATCGAGATGCGCGCGCACGAAGGCGTCGACCTCCATGATCTTTCGGCCGAGATGCCAGAGCTGGCGCGAGGCGCGCGTCTGCCCGCGCCGCGACGCCTCGATATTGGCCTCATCTGGGTCCTTGTAGTTCTCCCACAGCCAGCGCCGCGCGCCGGTGAACACGCGCGAGCGATGCGGCGCGAGTTTGTCGCGCGCGAGCTTGTCGCAGGTTCTGTTGCCGCCGTCGGTCATGCCGATGGGGATGTCGATCGCGGCGCGGGTAAAAGGAGCCGATAGTGCCGTCGAAACGTCGGCGGGAAAGGCGATGTCGCGCCGGTCGCCTGCAATCGACACCGCGACCCAGCCGCGGGAGAAGCCGTCGAGACCGATGATGCGGTTGGCGTGCATTACATCAGACTACCAGTTGCTTCGTTCAGCATCGTGCTCCTCTTGCCACGAACGCACGCTGAGTCCCACGGTAGTCGGAGCCGAGCTGGCCCCACAACAGCAGTGAGCTCCCCTCCCCCTTGCGGGGAGGGGTCGGGGGTGGGGGTCTCCGGGCGCTGAACGCTATGGGCGCGCACACACATCAACCACCAAACTATCGAGAGAGCGAGGTCGCATCGCGCTGCGTTTCCTCGCCCATCAGATAGAGCGCGACTCGTGGACCCCCACCCCCAACCCCTCCCCGCAAGGGGGAGGGGAGCGCACCGTCGGCGTGCGAATTCGGTTGCCACGCTACGCGCTCAGGCGAGATGGGCCTCCCCCATACACCAACGGGCGGGATCGCTCCCGGCCGCCGCAACAAACATCACGCCCGGCTCACCTCAGCCGAGGTTCAGCTCCTTGAAGAAGTCGTTGCCCTTGTCGTCGATGA
>BFBZ01000612.1_pt1 | contig 31439 bp, 31 predicted proteins | sample 1888401 | NCBI WGS metagenome assembly BFBZ01 (sample SAMD00112614, study PRJDB3348) | symbiont metagenome | host: Chara braunii
GGTCTGTGCGTCTGGTGAGGACGCACGAGCTTCTTGCGAAGCCCTGCGCCTCCCGACGCTCCACCGAGATGCCGTTGTCGGGCATCCCACCCTGCTCCGTCATCAAACGCCGCGATCGACGACGCCCTCAACGAGCAGGGCAACAAAAGAATATAATCCTTGGGAATAAAGTCAAGAGCCGGTCATTGAAGGTGATTGGATAGGCCACTTTCAGCGTAAAACTCCGCTGTCATCCCCGCGAAAGCGGGGATCCAGCTCTGTTTCGCAAATACACAGATTGGTGGTTATGGGTCCCCGCCTTCGCGGGGACGACAGCGGAGATTGTCGCGATAATTCCTGAGCGCGAAAGCGCGCGAATGTTCACCGCGCGCGGTTGACCAGCACAAGCCCGAGCGCGACGAGGGCAACTGCAACAAGGAACGCAGGCGATAACGGCTCGCCGAGAACGATATGGCCCGCGGCGACGCCGAACAGCGGCGTGAGGAACGTAAAGGCCGAAAGACGGCTCGCGGAAAATGCTGCGATCAGCGCGAACCAGGAGATGTAGGTGAGGCCGACGACGAGCGTCTGATACGTCAGCGAGCCGACCGCGACCGGCGAAAGCGATGACGGCCACGGCTCACCGAACATCACCGCCGCAAGTCCCGTAATCGGCACGCAGATCACGGTCTGATAGAGCAGCGTCTTCTCAGGCGCGATGCGCTGGAGCGAACTGCCCTTCATGACAAGCGTGGTCGCCGCCCAGGTGACAGCCGCACCGATCATCATGACATCGCCGAACAGTTGGTGCGGGTCAGACGATGGCGCGGGCACGCCGAACGCGATCAGCATGCCGGCAAAGGAGAGCAGCAAGCCGATCCACTGCATCACGCCAAAGCGATCACCCGGCAGGAACAGGCGCGCGCCGATTACGACAAAGAATGGCGCGAGATAGATGAACAGCACCGCGCGCGACGCCGTCGTGTAGAGCAATCCGCGATAAATGAAGAGAAACTCGGCACCAAAGAGAACACCTGCGACGACGCCGGGAATGAGCGTACCGTCGCGAGCCGTGATCCGCAGGCCGCGCATCCACATCCACAGCAACACGATCAGCGTCGCAAGCGCAGTGCGGATCGTGCATTGCACGAGCGGCGCAACCTCGGGCAGCGCGAGCTTGACCGCGACCTGATTGAAGCCCCAGGTGAAGCAAAGGAAGACAATAAGCGCCATCGCGCCGACGTCGAGCGGACGCGAATGATGCGCAGGGGCTTCCGGCATTTACGGGATCATTTTTTGCAGCAATGGGCGCAGACGCCGGTGATTTCAATCACCGGGGCCTTGGGCGTGAAGCCCGCAGCACGCGCGGCGGATTTCAATTGATCGGCGACGGCGGACGACGACGCCTCGCCGACCTCGCCACAGCATTCACAGAGGAGAAACACGACAAGTTCTTCGCTCGCGTGTCCGCCGACGCAGGCGACGAAGGCGTTGCGGCTCTCGATGCGATGCACGAAGCCGTTCTCGCGCAGGAAATCGAGCGCGCGATAGACCGTGATCGGTGCCGGCCGCGCGCCGCCATCCGCGGCGCTGCGCTCGATGATCTCGTAAGCGCCGAGCGGCTTGTGACTTTCGAGCAGAACCTCCAGCACGCGGCGGCGAATCGGCGTCAGCCGCTGCGAGCGCTCCGCGCAGCGGCACTCGGCGTGCTCCAGGGCATCCGCCGTGCAACGCTGATGGTCGTGACCCGGTGCGTGGAAGATCGGTTGTGACATTGTTTCATCAAGATAGGCTGCCCGTGGGCGGAATGCAGCCTCGGTCCGCCCCCCAGAAAGATATTGCAATGCAGCAATACAATCGCCACTTTCTGGGTATCGAGTCCTGAGCTTCGCTCCGGGGCGGCATCACCTTCGAATTTAAAAGGTATTTCAGATGCTTAAAGGAAAAACAGCGGTCGTCACGGGTTCCACCTCAGGCATCGGTCTGGGCATCGCCAAGGCACTGGCGGGTGACGGCGCCAACATCGTCATCAACGGTTTCGGCGCGGCCGCCGACATCGAAAAGGAGCGCGCGGGGCTCGAGAAGGATTTCAAGGTGAAGGCGACCTACTCGCCCGCCGACATGACGAAGCCGGCGGAAATCGCCGAGATGATCAAGACGGCCGAAAAGACCTTCGGCTCGGTCGACGTGCTGGTGAACAACGCCGGCATCCAGCACGTCGCGCCGATCGAAGAATTCCCGATCGAGAAGTGGGACATGATCCTCGCGATCAACCTGATGGCCGCGTTCCACACCATCCGCACGGCGGTGCCCGGCATGAAGGCGCGCAAGTGGGGCCGCATCATCAACACCGCGTCGGCGCACTCGCTGGTCGCCTCGCCGTTCAAGGCGGCCTACGTCACCGCGAAGCACGGCCTTGCGGGCCTGACGAAGACAGTCGCGCTTGAAGTCGCGACCTTCGGCATCACCGCGAACTGCATCTCACCCGGCTACGTCTGGACGCCGCTGGTCGAGAAGCAGATCCCCGACACGATGAAGGCGCGCAACATGACCGAGGAGCAGGTCAAGCGCGACGTGCTGCTTTTGGCGCAACCGACCAAGCAGTTCGTCACCGTCGAGCAGGTCGCCTCGCTCGCGCTTTATCTGACCTCGGATGCGGCGGCGAACATCACCGGCGCGAACCTTTCCATCGACGGCGGCTGGACGGCGCAGTGAGCAACGGGAACACCTCGCTCAGCAAGATGCTCGACCCGTGGCGCGCGGCCTGGCGCCGCCGCCGCGAGATCGCACGCGAGCGAGCGCCCAAGCCGATGCCCAAACATGCGCCGCCGACGGCGACGAAACGCGTCAGCCTCGCCCTGCAAGGCGGCGGCGCGCATGGCGCGTTCACCTGGGGCGTGCTCGATTACATCCTCGAAGACGGGCGGCTTGCAATCGACGGCATTTCCGGCGCGTCCGCCGGCGCGATGAACGCGGTGATGCTGGCCGACGGGCTGGCGCGCGGCGGCGCCGAAGGCGCGCGCACGCGACTGGCCGAATTCTGGCGCGCGGCGAGCCGCGACGGCAATCTGCCGGAAGCGCAGCGCACCACGCTCGACCGCCTGATGTCGTTTTTGCCGGCGAATGCCTCGCCGTTGCAGACGTGGATGGGCGCGTGGACGAAGTATCTGTCGCCCTACGACCTCAACCCGCTCAACATCAATCCACTAAAGGATCTCGTCGAGCGCTTCGTCGATTTCGAGGCGATCCGCTGCTGCTCAGATCTGCGGCTCTATATCTCGGCGACCAACGTGCACACCGGTAAGCAGCGGGTGTTCTCGCGCGAGGAGATCAACGCAGAAGCCGTGATGGCGTCGGCAGCGCTGCCGTATTTCTTCCGCGCAGTGGAGATCGACGGCGTGCCTTACTGGGATGGCGGCTACACGGGCAATCCACCGATCTATCCGTTGCTGAATTCGGCGCTGACGCCCGACGTGCTGGTGGTGCAGATCAATCCACTGATGCGAAACACCACGCCGACCTCGAACGAAGAGATTTTGAACCGGATCAACGAGATCACGTTCAACTCATCGCTGTCGTCGGAAATCCGCGTGATCGAGTTGATCAGCGATCTGTTGGCGAACGGCGAACTCACCAGCCCCACCGGCGCGTATCGGCCGATCCGGCTGCATCGCATCAACCTTGGCGGCAGCCGGCCGCTCGATGTGAATTCCAAGTTCAACAACGATTTCGATTTCTTCGAGCAGTTACAGAAATCCGGCCGGCGCGCCGCGCGGCGCTTCCTCGATGCGCATTTCGACGACATCGGCGTGAAGAGCACGCTGGAACATTTGCCGGAGGAGCCGCCCGGAGCGGCGTCTTCGTCGGACGCCGCGGCGTAGTAGCCACCGCCGACCGCGTGCTAGATTGCGGCCATGACGACAGCGACCGTCGGCCACGCCGCGCTTGAGATCATCGTCGCGGACATTACGACGCTGCACGTCGATGCGATCGTGAATGCGGCGAACGAGTCTTTGCTCGGCGGCGGTGGAGTCGATGGCGCGATCCATCGTGCGGCGGGGCCTGAATTGTTGGCGGAATGCCGCATGCTGCACGGATGCAAGACCGGCTCGGCGAAGATCACGAAAGGATACCGGCTGCCTGCGAAGCACGTGATCCATGCCGTCGGGCCGGTGTGGCATGGCGGGACGAGCGGCGAGCCGGAATTGCTGGCGGGGTGCTACCGCACCGCGTTGGAATTGGCGGAAAAGAACAAGCTGACGTCGATTGCGTTCCCGTCGATCTCCACGGGCGTCTATCGCTTTCCGGCGGACAAGGCTGCGCGGATAGCGGTCGAGACGGTCGTCGAGATGGTGAAGAAAACGCCAGGCGTGACGCGCGTCATCTTCTGCTGCTTCTCGAACGAGTCGGCGAAGCACCATAAGGATGCGTTCACGGAGTTGGAACTGATCTAGGCAGTCCCGTGTCCCGCACGCGGTGCAGCGCGTAGCGAAGCGCAGCGGTGCACCGCAGATGCGGGACCCCGGTTTTCTTTTTAAGAGAGGAAGTAAGCGGGGTCCCGGGTCTGCGTCGCGTCATTTCATGCCGCGCCGCGCCCGGGACACGAGAGCGGAGTACGTCGGTTAGATGATCGGATCGACGTCGAGCCGCACCACCCAGCCATCCAGATCGGGCCGCGCGGCGGGATATTCCTTCATCACATGCGGATCATGCCCCGGCACGATGTGACGGCGCGAGGTCGCGAGCTTCTTGAGCGTTTGATAGCCCTCCAAAACCTCGGCCAAGTTATACGTCGTCGGGAAAATCCGCGCCTCGTCGAGATGCGGGTAGAGATGCACCGCATCCGCCGCGAGCACGACGTAGCCGCGCTTGGTCTTCACGCGGATGCTCTGCAATCCCTTCGCGTGGCCGCCGATGTGATGCACGGTGACACCCGGCACGATCTCGTCGACGCCGTTGTGGAACTGCACGCGGCCGGCATAGACCTTCCGCAGCATCGAGACGACGTAGTTCTCCTCGTAGGAGTTGCGGAGCTGCTTGTGGCACATGCAGCGGCCCGTCGCGTATTCCATCTCCTTGTCCTGCACGTGATAGCAGGCCTTCGGAAACAGATCCTCGTTGCCGCAGTGGTCGTAGTGCATGTGACTGATGATGACGTTCGACACATTGTCGGGATCGACGCCGAGCGCCTTCAGGCCGTCGCGCACCGGAGTGATCACCGTGCGGCCGCGCTGCTTGCCGACCACCGGGTCGAAACCCGTGTCGACGATGATCGTCTCCTTCGGCCCCTTGATCGCGTAGACGAAGTAGTCGAGCGGCTGGATGATGTCGTGCGGATCGCCGCCGATGTAGTTGTCCGCCGCCTTGCGCGGATGATGCGCGTAGCGGACGGCGTAGATCTCGTGGATGTCGTCGCTCATTGTTAGCTCCATTGGCTCCGACTGTCATGGCCGGGCTTGTCCCGGCCATCCCGCTTAGGCAGGCACGGTGCTCACCTAAGCGGGATCACCGGGACTCGGCGCTGCGCGCCGGCCCGGTGATGACAGCGGTGAAAAGGCTCATGATTTCCAAACGTCGCTACTTCTTCGCGCGCATCTGTATGCCGGCGCCCTTCTCGACGGTCTTGGCGATCTCCGTGAAGTCGCTGGTCGCGCCGTGATCGGCGAGCGCCTTCTCCCACAGCTTGCCGACCGCCTGCGCCACCTCGATCGGGATGCCGTAGTCCTGCGCTTCCGCCAGGAACAGCCGCACGTCCTTCACCATCAGCGCCATGCCGAAGCCGTAGTCGAACGTGCCGGGCAGCACCGAGCGCGGAAACTTCTGCGTCGTCGCCGTGTTCATGCCGGAGCCGGCGTTGATGACGTCGCACATCAGGCTTGGGTCGAGGCCGGCCTTCACGCCCATCGCGATGGCTTCCGAGCTCGCGGCCATGCCGGTCGCCGAGAGGAAGTTGTTCGCGAGCTTCATGCTCTGCGCCATGCCGGGCTTGTCGCCGCAGTAGAACACCTTGCCGAACACCTCGAGCGCAGGGCGAATCGGCTCGACCTCCTCCTTCGGACCCGAGACCATCACCGCGAGCGTGCCCTTCTCGGCGCCGGCGACACCGCCGGACACCGGGCAGTCGATCTGCACGATGTTGCGCTCTTTCAAAATCTCGGCGGTCTTGATCGCGGCGCGCGAGCCGGTGGTGGAGAGGTCGACATAGCGGCGGACGCGGTTGCCGCGAATGAGGCCGTCGTCGCCGGTCGCGACCTTAAGTCCGATGTCGAGGGAGGGGAGACTGGTCATCACGGTCTCGACCCGGTCGGCGACGTCGGCCGGCGATTTCGCCGCCGTGGCGCCGAGCTTCACCAGCGCCTCCATCGCCTCCTTGCGGGTGTCGAACACCGTGAGCTTGTGGCCGGCCTCGACCAGGCGGCGGCTCATCGGGCCACCCATGCTGCCGAGACCGATAAATCCGATTTCCATTCCAATCCTCCCAACGACTGCCGCGTTCACCGCGGTTGAGCGGGAGAGTGCCCGACCCAAGCCAACGCGTCACCCCGTGGGCAGCAAGGGACTGTCGAACGGCCTCATGCTGAGGAGGCGGCCAATGGGTCCCGCCTTTGGCTGGCCCGATGACAGGCTCCGCCGCCGTCTCGAAGCATGAAGCCGCGTTCGGTGGCCGCCCCATCCTTCGAGATGCGCCTTCGGCGCTCCTCAGGATGAGGGCGGGACAGGCAGGCCGCTCCCGCGCACCTGACGCATGGCCGGATCGCGAATTTGTGCAGTTCGGGCCGTTGAGCAATATAATAAGCAAGCTTATTATATCTCTGCTTAGGAAAAACGAGCCATGCGAAGACGCTCCAAAAACCACGAATTGTTGTTTATGATCAGTGACGTAGGCCGCTTGTTGCGGACCTACGCGGACCAGCGCGCAAGGCTCATGGGGATGACCCGGGCCCAGTGGTCGGTTTTGCTGCGCTTGGAGCGCAACGAAGGCCTGATTCAGGCCGATCTGGCCGACGTCCTCGACATCCAGCCGATCACCCTGACCCGCCTGATCGACCGGCTTTGCGACAACGGGCTGGTCGAGCGCCGCCCGGACCCGAACGATCGCCGAGCCAAATTCCTGTTCCTCACCCCCGCCGCGCGGCCCCTGCTCGACCGCATCGTCGGCGAGATCGAGGACCTTTCCGAAACCATCCTGGCGGGCGTCGAACCCGCCGCCGTGGACACGATGATGTCCCAGCTCGGCCTCGCCCGCGACAACCTCAAGCGCGCCATCCAGCGCAACAACGCCTCTGAAGAGGTCAAACGCTATGGCTGAACCGAACCTCAAAATCGTGCCGGAAGGCAAAGCGGGCGACGCCCCGGACACCACCAAGCCGGCGGAACAGGCCGCGGAAGGAAAGAAGCCCGCGGGCCGGCTCTCGCGCGGCAAACTCCGCAGCATCCTGCTGATCGGCGTGCCTGCGCTCGCCGTTGTCATCGGCCTCGGCGTCTATCTCTCCGGCGGCCGCTATATCTCGACCGACAACGCCTACATCGGCGCCCAGAAGGTGCTGATCACGCCGGACATCTCCGGCAAGGTCGGCAGCGTCACCGTGCGCGAGGGCCAGCACGTCAAGGCGGGCGATGAGCTTTTCGCGATCGACCCGGTGCCGTTCCAGAACGCACTGACGCAGGCGCAAGCCAAACTCGACAGCGTCCGCACCGATTTCGCGAACCTGAAGACCAACCTCGCCTCGCTGACCAAGCTCACCGACCTCGCCCAACAGAACGTCGAGCTGAAGCAGAAGGATCTGGAGCGCAAGACCTCGCTGCTCGCGAACCGCTCGGGCTCGCAGGCCGACGTGGACACCTCAGCAGCGGCCGTCGTGACCGCGGAGCTTCAGGCGCAATACGCCGCGCAGCAGAAGGACACGACGCTCAATCAGCTTCTCGGCGATCCCAATCTGCCGATCGAGAAATTCCCGGCGTTCCTGCAAGCGCAGGCCGCGCTCGACCAAGCCAAGCGCGACCTCGACCACACCGTGCTGCGCGCACCGATCGCAGGCACTGCCACTCAGGTGGACAACATCCAGCTCGGCCGCTTCATCGCCGCCGGCACGCCGGTGTTCAGCGTGATCGACGACAGCGCGCCGTGGGTGGACGCCAACCCGAAGGAAACCGATATCACCAGTCTGAAGATCGGCCAGAAGGCCGAGGTGAGCGTCGACACGTTCCCCGACCACACGCTCCACGGCACCGTCGTCGCCGTGAGCCCCGGCACCGGCGCGCAATTCTCGATCCTGCCGCCTCAGAACGCGACCGGGAATTGGGTGAAAGTCGTGCAGCGCGTGCCGGTCCGCATCCAGCTCGACAAGGACGACGCCAATCGTGGCCTGCGCTCCGGCATGAGCGTGACCGTCGACATCGACACCGGCCACAGCCGCTCGATTGGCTCGCTGCTCGGCTTCACCAGCCACGCGAAGGAAGCGCCCCAAAAATGACCACCGCCGCGCCCACCGCTTCAGCCATGCCGGCGAACACCCGCCGCGCGCTGGTGACGGTGTGCGCGATGACGGCGACCATCATGCAGGCGTTGGACACGACCGTGGCCAACGTCGCGCTGCCCTACATGCAGGGCAGCCTTTCGGCCTCGCTCGACCAGATCAACTGGGTGCTGACCTCCTATATCGTCGCCTCCGCGATCATGACCGCGCCGATCGGCTGGATGGCCGATCGCTTCGGGCGCAAACGCCTGTTCGTCGCCTGCGCCGCGGGCTTCACCTTCGCCTCCGTGCTCTGCGCGGTGTCGCAGAACATCACGCAGATGGTGATGGCGCGGCTTCTGCAAGGCGCGTTCGGCGCGGCGCTGGTGCCGCTGTCCCAATCGGTGATGCTCGACTCCTATCCGCCGGAGCAGCGCGGCTCGGCGATGGCGATCTGGGGCATCGGCGTGATGCTCGGCCCGATCATGGGGCCGACGCTCGGCGGATGGCTGACCGACTCGTATAGCTGGCACTGGGTGTTCCTGATCAACCTGCCGGTCGGCATCGTTACGGTCATCGGCCTGATGCTGTTCATGGACGAGACCAAGCAGCAGACCCACCTCACCTTCGACTGGCTCGGCTTTCTGGCGCTCGCCGTCGGCATCGGCGGGTTGCAGATGATGCTGGATCGCGGCGAGCAGCTCGGCTGGTTCGAATCGAAGGAAATCTGGATCGAGATGTTCATCTCGATTGCCGGCTTCTACTATTTCTTCGCGCACTCGTTCACGACCGACAAACCGTTCGTGCGTTTCGAAATGTTCAAGGATCGCAACTTCGCGGCGGCCTGCGTCTTCATGGTCGTCATCGGTATCGTGCTGTTCGGCACGATGGCGCTGGTGACGCCGTTCATGCAGAACCTGCTCGGTTATCCGATCCTGACCGCCGGCTTTCTGCTCGGCGCGCGCGGCGTCGGCACGCTGATCTCGATGATGGCGGTCGGGCGGCTGTTGAAGATTTTCGAGGCGCGGACATTGGTGTTCGCAGGGCTGTCGATCTCGGCCGCGACGCTTTATGCGATGATCGGCTTCACCACCGACACGACGGCGCGCATGATCGTCACCACCGGCGTCATTCAGGGCATGGGCCTTGGACTCGTGTTCGTGCCGCTCTCGACCGTCGCCTTCACCACACTGCCGGGGCACCTCCGCACCAGCGGCACCGCGATGCTGACGCTGGTGCGCAACATCGGCAGCTCCATCGGCATCTCGATGGTGATCGCCACGCTGACCAACAAATCGATCGTGATGCACGCGCGGTTGACCGAGGACGTCACGCCGTTCAATGACGCGCTCCAGCAGGCCGGCTCGGTGCTGAACACCGCGACGCAGCAAGGGCTGGCGCTGCTCGACCAGATCGTGACGCAGCAGGCGATGGTGATCGCTTATTCCAACGACTTCAAACTGCTGATGGTGCTGACGCTGGTGATGATCCCGTTCGTCGTCGCGATCGGTTCGTCGCGCAGCAAGAGCACAGGACCGCAAGAGGTCCACGCGCTGGATTGAATCGCGTGCTCGGCTGCTAGCGATTCCCACCGGCGTCATTCCGGGGCGCGCCGAAGGCGCGAGCCCGGAATCCACCTGCACGCACCGACCTCTGTTCTGGATTCCGGGCTCGCTCGCTTCGCGAGCGCCCCGGAATGACGGAGAGCTACTTTGAGAATTCCGCCTTGATCTTTGCCGAGTGCTGGCCGATCGACGGAACCGGGCCGTACTGCCGCTGCTCGCCCGCGCGTTGCGCCGCGGGTGCGGGGTACGACACCGGCCCCGTCGGCGTGCCGACAGTGATGCGGCGCAGATGCGGGTGCGTCGACAATTCGGCCGGCGTGTTGACGCGGCCGAAGGCGATGTCGGCGGCGGTGAGCTTCTCGATCAGTTCGTTGACATTGTGTGCGCCGAAGGCGGCAGAGACCTTCGCATCGGTCTCCGCACGACGCTTCACGCGCTCGACGTTGCTGCCGAAGTTCGGATCGGCGGCGAGCGCCTTGTCGCCCATCACACGCTCGGCGAGGATTTTCCACTCGCGATCGCTCTGGATCGAGATGAGAATGTCCGCGCCATCCTTGGTCTTGAACACGCCGTAGGGGGCGATCGACGTGTGCGCGAGGCCGACGCGCTGCGGCGGGCGGCCGCCCTCGTGTTGTAGCAATGGCGTCGCCATCCAATCGGCCATGCCGTCGAACATCGAAACGGAAATCTCCGCGCCCTCGCCGGTGCGGCCGCGTGCGATCAGCGCCTCGAGGATCGCCTCATAGGCGTTCATGCCGGCGGCGACGTCGCAGACCGAAACGCCGACGCGTGCGGGTTCGTTCGGACCACCGGTGATCGAGGCGAGGCCGGATTCCGCCTGGATGAGAAGATCGTAGGCCTTGCGATTGGCGTAAGGCCCGTCCTCGCCGTAGCCCGACACCGAGCAGACGATCAGCTTCGGATATTTCTTGCGCAGCTCGGCCAGCGGGAAGCCGAGCTTCGCGACTGCGCCAGGTTTCAGGTTCTGGATGAACACGTCGGCCTTCGCGATCATCGCGCCGAGGAGCGCCTTGTCCTCGTCCTTGGTCAGATCGAGGACGACGGATTCCTTGCCGCGGTTGAGCCAGACGAAATAGCTGCACTCGCCGTGAACGAGCGAGTCGTAGCCGCGGGCGAAGTCGCCCTCGGGACGCTCGATCTTGATGACGCGCGCGCCGGCGTCGGCGAGACGGCACGACGCCATCGGCGCGGCGACGGCCTGTTCGAGAGCGACGACGAGGAGGCCTTCGAGGGGGAGTGTCATGTTCTACGCACGCTCGCCGCTACACATTCCGCTGTCATCGCCGGGCTTGTCCCGGCGATCTCGATTCATGGACTACGCAATCTCGTCATAGAGATCGCGCCACGTGTCGTTCTTCTCAGCGATGAGACGGGTTTTGTAAACCCGCGGCCAATGCTTGATGTTCTTTTCGCGCTGAATGGCCTGATAAGCAGAATCATAAACCTCGAAGTGAACGAGCTGTTTGATTCCGTATCGTTTCGTATGGCCTGGCACCAATCCGCTCTTATGTTCATAAACACGGCGAACGAGATCGTTGGTGACGCCAACATAGATCGCGCCACCTGGACGACTCGCGAGAATATAAACGTAGAATTGCCGCATGATCTGAGCTTCGCGAATCGGGATCGCCGGGACAAGCCCGGCGATGACGGCGGAGTGTAGAGCACAGCCGACGCACCATTCTCCGACAGCCATGACAGCGGTGTTTGTTGAGCGGTTCGACAACACGTCCAGGATCAATAGGAACGCGGCAGGCCAAGCACATGCTCAGCAAGATACGACAGAACCATGTTGGTCGAGATCGGCGCGACCGTATAGAGCCGCGTTTCGCGGAACTTGCGCTCGATATCGAACTCCTCGGCGAAGCCGAAGCCGCCGTGCGTCTGCACGCACATGTCGGCGGCGGCCCAGGATGCTTCGGCGGCGAGCTGCTTCGCCATGTTGGCTTCGGCGCCGCAATCCTTGCCTTGTTCGTAAAGAGACGCGGCCTGATGCACCATCAATTCGGCGGCGCGCATCTGCATGAAGCAGCGCGCGATCGGGAACTGCACACCCTGGTTCTGGCCGATCGGACGGCCGAACAGCACGCGCTCCTTGGCGTAGGCGCTCGCCTTTTCGATGAACCATTTGGCGTCGCCGATGCACTCCGACGCGATCAGGATGCGCTCGGCGTTCATGCCGGAGAGGATGTAGCGGAAGCCCTTGCCCTCCTCGCCGATCAGACCTTCCGCCGGCACCTTCATGTTGTCGAAGAACACTTCGGTGGTGGCGTGGTTCATCATCGTGCGGATCGGGCGGATGGTGAGGCTCTTGCCCCTCACCTCGCGCATGTCGACGAGGAAGACCGAGAGCCCGTCAGTGCGCTTTGCCACCTTGTCGCGCGGCGTGGTGCGCGCGAGGAGCAGCATGAGATCGGAGTGCTCGGCGCGCGACGTCCAGATCTTCTGACCGTTAACGACGTAGTGGTCGCCCTTCTTCTCCGCCGTGGTACGAAGGCTCAGCGTGTCAGTGCCGGACGTCGGCTCGGTGACGCCGAAGGCTTGCAGGCGAAGATCACCCTTGGCGATGCCAGGCAGATACTTCTTCTTCTGCTCGGGGCTGCCGTGACGCAGCACCGTGCCCATCGTGTACATCTGCGCGTGGCAGGCGGCTCCGTTCGAACCCGACGCGTGAATCTCCTCCATGATCGCGGAGGCCGCCGTCATGGTGAGACCCGAGCCGCCGTACTCTTCCGGGATCAGCGCGGCAAGAAAGCCCGCGCTGGTCAGCGCCTGCACAAACTCGGTCGGATAGGCACGCTCGCGGTCGACCTTGCGCCAGTATTCGCCGGGGAAGTCCGCGCACAGCGCGCGCACGGCTTCACGGATCGGGGCAAGATCGGTATCGCTCATTTCACCTCTGCTCGGCCGTTCGACATGGCCACGATGTTGCGCGCCGGAACCAGCGCACGGAAGCTGATGACATTGCCGTCGCGCCACATCTCGGTGCGGATGGTCTCGCCGGGGAAGACAGGCGCGGAGAAGCGGCCGCTCATGGTGACGAACTTCGACGGATCGTAATCGCAGACGCTCTTCAGCAGCGCATGGCCGACGACGCCGAAGGTGCCGAGCCCATGCAGGATCGGCCGCGGATAGCCGGCGGCCTTGGCGATATCGAGATCGGCGTGCAGTGGATTGAGGTCGGCGGAGAGACGATAGAGCAGCGCCATTTCCGGCCGCGTGTCGAGATCGCAGACCAGATCCGGCGCGCGCTCGGGCGTCTTGTGAACGGGCGGACTCTCGCGCGGCGGACCGCCGAAGCCGCCGTCGGCGCGGCAGAACGTGGTCTGCCGAACGGTCGCGACCAGTTCGCCACTCGCCTTGTCGGTGATCTTGCGCTCGGTGTAGACGACCGCGCCTTTGCCCGCGCCCTTGTCGATGACCTCGACGATCCGCGTCTTGCCGACGACAGTGCCGCGCGGCTTTATTGGCGCATTCAGCTCGAACGACTGCTCGCCGTTGAGGATCTTCATCCAATCAATGCCGCTGTCGAGGTCACGCACCCAGAAACCGGGATAGCCGAGCAGACAGACGAAGGTCGGAAGCGCCTTCAGGTTCTTCTCGTAGACGTAATCAAGCTGCTGGCGATCCGTCGGGTCCTGGCCGACGCCGACGCCGAGCGCGTACAGCATCGTGTCCCGTTCCGTGTAGGTGTGCTCGGCGTCCGGAATCTTCAGCGCCATGAGCTTGTCGTAGACGATCGCCATTGCCTCACTCTGCCCTGCGGTGGCGCACGGGGTCAGCACCCGCGCGGGTCATAACAGCTAGACGGATGGGACGTCAGATTGGATCCCAAGCGAAAACCTCGGCCGAACGATCGAGCGGCGTGAACGACGGGCCGAACGCGCCCTTCAATTGCGCGTCGAGCTTCTCAGGCGTCCAGCCGTCGGAACGGTGGATCGAGCGGATCGGCCGCGTCTGGTTGAACAGGAAGATCTCGTTGTTGCGCACCGAGAATATCTGGCCGGAGATTCCGGCCGCGTTGTCAGAGCCGAGATAAACCACGAGCGGCGCTATCTTCTCCGGCGTCATCTGCTGGAGGCGCTCGACGCGCTGCTTCTCGGCTTCGGTCTCGGTCGGGATCGAACCGATCATGCGACCCCAGGCGAACGGCGCGATGGCGTTGGAGCGTACGTTGAAACGCTGCATGTCGAGCGCGATACCGCGCGACAGACCGACGATGCCCATCTTCGCCGCCATGTAATTGGCTTGGCCGAAGTTGCCGATCAGCCCCGATGTCGAGGTCATGTGGATCATCGAGCCGGAGTTCTGCTCGCGGAAGTGCGTCGCGCAGGCGCGCGCCATCGAGAACGAACCGTGCAGGTGGACCATGATCACGTCGGACCAGTCCGACCAGCTCATGCGATGGAAGATCTTGTCGCGCAGGATGCCGGCGTTGTTCACGAGGATATCGACGCGGCCGAAGGTCTCGACGGTCGAGGCCACGATCTTGTCGGCGTTCGCCGGATCGCCGATCGCAAGCGTCGAGGCCATCGCCTTGCCGCCCTTCGCCTTGATCTCGTTGACGACCTCCTGCGCCGGCCCCAAGTCGCCGCCCGTGCCGTCGAGCGCCACGCCGACGTCGTTGACGACGACCGCCGCGCCCTCCTCCGCCAGCATCATCGCGATGGCCCGGCCGATGCCGCGCCCCGCGCCGGTGACGATTGCAACTTTGCCTGAAACGAGACCTGCCATTGGTTTTCTCTGCCCGCTTAGCATATTCGGTGTCATCACCGGGCCGGCGCGCAGCGCCGTGTCCCGGTGATCCCGGTCATGATGGCACAGTGCCTACCTAAGCGGGATGGCCGGGACAAGCCCGGCCATGACAGCGGAGCAAGCGGGCCTACCGCCCCCAGACCTCTTCGGCCACCTCGACGATCAGCCGCAGCTTGGCCCACTGCTCGTCCTCGGTGAGCGTGTTGCCCTCCTCGGTCGAGGCGAAGCCGCATTGGCCGGAAATGCAGAGGTTCTCGATGTCGGTGAACTTCGCCGCCTGATCGATCCGGCGCTTCAACTCGTCCTTGCTCTCCAGTTTGCCGGACTTGGTGGTGACGAGGCCGAGCACCACCTGCTTGCCTTTCGGCAGCAGCCTCAGCGGCTCGAATCCGCCGGCGCGATCGGTGTCGTACTCCATGAAGTAGCCGTGCACGTTGATCTGATTGAACAGGACTTCGGCCTCGGCTTCGTAGCCGCCCGCGCCCATGAAGGTCGATTTGTAGTTGCCGCGGCACAGATGCATCGTGATCGTCATGTCGGAGGGAATGTCCGACATCGCGGCGTTGATGAGATCGCCGTAAAGCGGACCGAGCTTCTCCGGATCGTCGCCGCGCTTCACCATCTGATCGCGATACTTCGGATCGCACAGCATGGCGATGAACACCTCATCGAGCTGGAGATAGCGACAGCCCGCGTCGGCGAAGCCGCGCACGGCTTTCTTATAGGCTTGACCGAGATCGTCCCAGAATTTGTCCATGGTCGGATACGCCGTCTTGTCGATCGGCGTCATGATCGGACGGCCATAGATCGCCGATGGCGCGGGAATGGTGATCTTTGGCGTGCGCTTGGTGTGCGCGGCGACGAACTTGAAGTGCTCGACCATCGGATGCGGGCCGGCCATACCGAGCTTGCCGGTGACCTTCACGCCCTCGTTGCGCGTGTTCACGGCAGCGAAAGCAATACCAGAGTCCATCACGTGCTTCTCGGCGCCATCGAGGCCCCAGAGAAAGTCGAGATGCCACCACGAGCGGCGGAATTCGCCGTCGGTGATCGACTGCAGGCCGACCTCTTCCTGCTTCTTGATGACACGTTCGATCTCGCGGTCCTCGACTGCTTTGAGCTGTTCGGCGGTGATTTCGCCCTTGGCACGTTTGGTGCGCGCCTCATGCAGAGCCTTGGGACGCAACAGGCTGCCGACATGGTCGGCGCGGAAGGGAGGTTTGGTGCGTTTCATGGCATTTTCTCTTTCAGTTTTCTTAGGCGCGACAACTGCGCGTCTGGCGAAGCTCTTGTGTCCCGGATGCGGTGCAGCGTGAGCGTCAGCGAACGGTGCACCGCTGATCCGGGACCCCGGTTGCTTTCAGCAAAAAAACCGGGGTCCCGGGTCTGCATCGCACCACTTCGTGCTGCGATGCGCCCGGGACACGTGTGGCAAGAGCGTCGCCAAGCTCTACTACTTTGCCTTCTCATACGGGTAGATCACGTCGCCGGATTTGTATTGCGGCGGATAGAGCAACACCTCGGTCTTGAGATCGCGGAACTCGTCGATGCTGTTGCCCTTGATGTTCTGGAACTGCACGTACAGCATCCGGTCCTTGTCCCATTCGCCCTTGGCACCGAACTTCACATCGCCAACCGTGGTCTTGAACGTGGTCTTGCGGATGTAATCGGCGAGCACGTCGTCGTTCAGGCTCTTGGTCGCGTTGACAGCGTCGCCCAGCACCTGAAGATAGGCGTAGGCCCAGACCGGCATGTAATAACCGAGCGGATCGACACCTTCAGCCGCGGCGCGCGCTTGATACTTCCTCAAGAGCTCCATCGAACCGGGGAATTGCATCGATGGCACCGGGATCCAGGTCTCGTAATTGACGATGCCATTGAGCAGCGGGCCAAGTTGCGTCTTGAAGACCGTTGCCTGCAAGCCGACCATCGCGCCGCCGATCATCTTCGGCTTGAAGCCGATCTCGTTGATCGCCTTGATCATGCCGACCGAGTCGAGCGGATAAGAGCAGATCACCACGAGATCGGGATTGCCGGCCTGGATCGCTCTGATGATGGTACCGAATTCTGTGGTCGCGGGCGGATAGGTTCGGTCGTAGGTGATCTTGAGATTCAAGCTCTTGGCGTTCTCGCGCGCACCATCGCAGGCGTTGCGGCCGAACTCGGCATCGGCTGCAACGATGGCGACCGACGTCGGCTTCGGATTCTGCGCCATCGCAATTTCGAAGTAGCCCTTGGTGTAGGTCGGCTTCGGCGTCGGGCCGGTCGGCAGCATCGAGAAGTATTTGTCGTAGTTGAACTCGTCGTTGATGCCGGTGCCGAACAAGCTGAGGAACAACCGCTTCTTCTGAATCATGATCGGCATGGCCGGCGCGATCTGCGTCGAGGCATAGGCGCTGACGGCGAAATCGACTTTGTCGACATCGAGAAGCTTGGTGTAGATGCCGGGCACCTGCGCCGGACTGCTCTGATCGTCGTAGTAGATCAGCTTCACCGGGCGGCCCATCAAACCGCCCTTGGCGTTGACGTCCTCTTCCCAGATTTTCATCGCGACCAGCGACATCTTGCCGTTGGCGGCAAGCGGGCCGGTCAGCGACATGCTGAACCCGATCTTGATTTCCTGAGCCGTGGCCTGCGCCACGGAGAGCAACGCCGCAAGGACGATCGCCGGCATCAGACGGCAGGCAAAGCGGCACAAGTTCATAACTGCGCGCATCAAAACCTCCCTGAGATTGAAGGCCCCTTCAGAGGCTCTTGTTTGGATTCTTGGGTTTCATTGAAAATTCAGCGCCAAACCTCCTCAGCGATCTCCGCGATCATCCGGAGCTTCGCCCACTGCTCTTCCTCGGCCAGCGTATTCCCCTCGTCGCTCGATGCAAAGCCGCACTGGGGCGACAGACAAAGCTGTTCCAGCGGCACGAACTTGGCGGCCTGATCGATGCGGCGTTTGATCACGTCCTTCGATTCCAGCGTGCCGGTCTTCGACGTGACGAGCCCGAGCACCACCTGTTTGCCCTTCGGCACGAAGCGCAGCGGCTCGAAGCCGCCGGCGCGTTCGCTGTCGAACTCCATGAAATAGCCGTGGACGTTGATCTTGTTGAACATCACCTCGGCGACCGGCTCGTAGCCGCCGCTCGCGATGAAGGTCGAACGGAAGTTGCCGCGGCACAGGTGCATCGTGATCGCCATGTCGGACGGAATGTCGGACATCGCGGTGTTGATCATGTCCGCATAGGCATGCAGAAGATCGTCCGGGTTCTCGCCGCGGTCGACGACCTGCTGGCGCAACTTCGGATCGCAGAGATAGGTCAGGTTGACCTCATCCATCTGCAAATAGCGGCAGCCGGCGTCCGCGAAGGCACGCACGACCTTGCGGTAGGTCTGGCCGAGGTCGCGGTAGAACTCGTTGATGTCCGGATAGATCTGTTCCGGCACGGCCTCGCGACCGTCGCGGAAATGCACTGCCGACGGCGACGGAATCGTCATCTTCGGCGTCTGCCTGGTGTGATCCTTCAGAAAGCGGAAGTGCTCGATCATCGGATGCGTGTCGAAGCGACCGAGCTTTTCCGCCACGCGAACGAGCAACTGCTGCGGCTGCACGCCGCCCTGGAATCCGACCTTGCGCTGGCCGACCACCGTCTTGACGCCGGGCAACGCCGCAATGAAGTCGGTCTGCCAGGACTTGCGGCGGTTCTCGCCGTCGGTGATCGACCTGAGGCCGACCGACTCCTGCTTCTTGATCAGCGCCTCGATCTCGCGGTCCTCGACCGTCTTGAGCTGTTCGGTGGTGATCTCACCGCGCTCGCGCTTCGCCCGCGCCTCTTTCAGCGCGGACGAGCGAAGGAGGCTGCCGACCTGATCGGCGCGGAAGGGAGGCTTCAATCGCTGCATATTGCGCATTCCATCAGCGTTGTCGTCCCGGCCAAGCGAGCCATAAGCGCGTTAACGCGCGTCTTCGACGCGCTATGGCGAGCGCGAGCCGGGACCCATAACCACAATTCTATCGATAGGTCTGGGAGTATGGGTCCCCGCTTTCGCGGGGACGACAGTGGACAGTTACTTCCAAACCTCCTCAGCCACCTCGACGATCATCCGCAGCTTCGCCCATTGCTCGTCCTCGGCCAGCACGTTGCCTTCTTCGGTGGAGGCAAAGCCACACTGCGGCGACAGGCAGAGCTGATCGAGGTCGATGAACTTCGACGCCTGATCGATGCGGCGCTTCAGCTCGTCCTTCGATTCAAGCTTGCCGCTCTTGGATGTGACGAGGCCCAGAACCACCTGCTTGTTCTTCGGCACGAAGCGCAGCGGCTCGAAGCCACCGGCACGATCGGAGTCGTACTCCATGAAATAGGCGTTGACGTTGATCGCGTTGAACAGGATCTGCGCCACCGGCTCGTAGCCGCCGGACGCGACGAACGTGGACTGGAAGTTGCCGCGGCACAGATGCATCGAGATCGTCATGTCGGATGGAATGTCCGAGATCGCCGCGTTGATCATGTCGGCATAGATCAGCGGCAGCTTGTCAGGATCGTCGCCGCGCTCGGTGACCTGCTTGCGCAAATTCGGGTCGCAGAGATAGGTGAAGTTCACCTCGTCGAGCTGGAGATAGCGGCAGCCCGCATCGGCGAAGGCGCGCACCGCCTTGCGATAGGACTGGCCGAGATCGCGGTAGAAATCCGCCATATCCGGATAGATCGATTCCGGCACCGCGGCGCGGCCGTAGCGGAAGTGCATCGACGACGGCGACGGAATCGTCATCTTCGGCGTCCGCTTGGTGTTCGCCTGCACGAACTTGAAGTGCTCGATCATCGGATGACCATGGAACGCGCCGAGCTTGCCGATGATGCGCATCATCACGGGCTTGGGCTGCGGGCCCTGGAACTTGATCTTGCGCTCGCCGAGGTAGGACTCGGCGCCGTCGAGCTTGCCGAGGAAATCGTAGTTCCAGAACGCGCGGCGGTATTCGCCATCGGTGATGGAGTGTAGGCCGATCTCCTCCTGCTTTCGGATCGTCTTCACGATCTCGCGATCCTCGACCTCCTTGAGCTGCTCGGCGCTGATCTCACCGCGCTCGCTCTTGGCGCGGGCCTCTTTCAGCGGCGCGGGGCGAAGAAGACTGCCGACGTGATCGGCGCGGAACGGAGGCTTGGTGCGCTGCATTGTTCTTTCTCTTCTTGTCTTGCTGTCGAAAGCTTCAACCCCTCGGGTCATCCCGAGGGGTCGATCGTTTGTACGTTGTGGCGTGAAACCGGGCGCTACTTGCCCCAGATCTCCTCCGCGATCTCGACCACCTCACGCATCTTCGCCCACTGCTGCTCTTCGGTGAGGACGTTGCCCTCTTCCGTGGAGGCGAAGCCGCATTGCGGGCTGAGCGCGAGCTGTTCGAGCGGCGCGAATTTCGCCGCCTCGTCGATGCGGCGCTTCACGGTGTCCTTGCTCTCGAGCGTGCCGCTCTTCGAGGTGATGACGCCAACCACGACGATCTTGTTGCCCTTCGGCAGGAAGCGCAGCGGCTCGAAGCCTCCGGCGCGATCAGAGTCGTATTCGAGGAAGTAACCGTCGTAGTTGCAGCCGGCCAGCATCGTCTCCGCGATCGGCTCGTAGCCACCCGACGAAATCCACGTCGAGCGGAAGTTGCCACGGCAGACGTGCGTGGTGATCGTCATGTCGGCCGGCTTGTCGCGGATCGAGTCGTTGATCAGTTTGGTGTAGGCCTGCGCAAGCCCGTCGACGTTCATGCCGCGGTCCTTCGCCTTCTTCAGCTCGACGTCGGAGCAGAGATAGGCCCAGGCGGTGTCGTCGAATTGCAGATAGCGGCAGCCGGCGTCGTAGAACGACTTCACGGCCTGACGATAGGCGGCGGCGAGATCGTCGAAGATCGCATCGTGGCTCGGATAGGCGCCCTTGGCGACCGCGTTGGGTTCAAGGCGGAAATGCAGCACCGTCGGCGACGGGATGCACATCTTCGGCATCACCTTGGCGTGCTGCTTCACGAACCTGAAGTGATCCAGCATCGGGTGATTTGTGAAACCGATTTTGCCGGTGACGCGGATTCCCTTCGGCTTGGTCTGCACGCCCTGAAACTGGATGCCGCCAGGCAGCTCGTAGACCTCGACATTGTCGAGGCCGTCGTAGAAATCGTAGTGCCAGAACATGCGGCGATATTCGCCGTCGGTCGCGCATTGCAGGCCGACCGCTTCCTGCTTCTTGATGACCTTCGGGATCTCCTCGTCCTCGACCTTCTTCAGGTCAGCAGCGCTGATCTCGCCCTTCTCGCGCTTCGCACGCGCTTCATGGATCGCATCGGTGCGCAGATAGCTGCCGACATGATCGGCGCGGAACGGAGGCTTGGTGCGTTTCATCGGCGTCGTCTCCCTGGAATTTCTCAAAAGCGTTCTGCGGCGCTCTTCGTAAAGCATCGCATGGTGGCTTTCAGTGGTCGAGAATGACCGGCGCCGTCAACCCCGCATCGGCGTGCGAGGCGGAATGCAAAATTCTCATTCCGTGCGTGGGAGATTGCCCATCTCTTGCGATGGAACGTAAGCCGGTTCGACTGGCCACTTTCAAAGGCAAAAAGCGCCGAAAAGCCGCATATTTACACGGCCCATTCACGCCGTCTGTTCTTGCGCGATTTCGACGTTTCGACCTACTATCCGGCCCGAAACCGAGCCGTCAGGGTCGCCGGCTCAGGTCTCTACACCTTCGGGAGGAATTTTGATGTTCAAACGCGTTCTCGCGGCTTCGGCTGCGCTCGCCTTCTCGGCCTGCATCGCGCAGGCGCAGGAGGTGAAGGTTGGCGTCGTTCTGCCGTTCACCGGCATCGGCGCGGAGCTCGGTCAGCAGATCGATCGCGGCATGGAGCTTTACCTCAAGCTCAATGCCGACAAGGTGAAGCCCTACTCGATCAAGCTGATCAAGCGCGACGACAAGGATCCGTCGGGCGCGAACTCGAAGATCGCCGTTCAAGAGCTGCTGACGCAGGACAACGTCGACATTCTCGCCGGCTGGGTCTATTCGCCGAACGCGATCGCGTCGGCGCCGGTCGTCGCCGCGGGCAAGAAGCTCTCCATCCTGATGAACGCCGGCACGGCGCATATCACCAACATGGCGCCGCAATACGTGCGCACCGCGTTCAGCATGTGGCACTCGGGCTATTCGCTCGGCGTCGCCGCCGCGAAGCAGCTCGGCGCCAAGACCGCCGTCATCGGCTACACCGATTTCCCGCCGGGCAAGGACAGCCTCGCGGCCTTCAAGCGCGCGTTCGAAGCGAACGGCGGCAAGGTCATCGACGAAATCCCGATGGGCGGCGCGGGCGCCGTGCCCGACATGACGCCGTTCTTCCAGCGCGCCAAGGACAAGAAGCCGGACGTGTTCTTCGTCTTCGTGCCGGCGGGCGACCACGCTTCGGCCGTCACCAAGACCTACGCCGCGCTCGGCATGAAGGAAGCCGGCATCAAGCTGATCGGCCCGGGCGACATCACCCAGGACACCAAGCTCCAGGCGATGGGTGATAACGCCATCGGCCTCATCACCATGCATCACTACAACGCCGATCTCGACAATCCTGAGAACAAGAAGTTCGTCGCGGAGTGGAAGAAGGCGTATGGCGCCAACTCGACGCCGGACTTCATGGGCGTTGCCGGTTACGACGGCATGGCGCTGATCGCGGACATCGTCCAGAAGCTCAGGGGCAAGATCGACACCGATCAGGCTCTCGCGATCGCCAAGGGCTGGAAGTTCAACAGCCCGCGCGGCCCGATCATGGTCGATCCCAACACCCGGGACATCGTGATGAACGAGTATCTGTCGGAGGTCGTGAAGGGCCCCGATGGTTCGCTCAAGCAGAAGAACATCGGCAAGATCGACCAGGTGAAGGACCCGTGCAAGGAGAACAAGATCGGGCCCTGCGCCAGCGGCTCCTGATCGTTTCATAAGCACGCGTTATCGAACCGCCGCTCCGGAAACGGAGCGGCGGTTTCGCTTTGGGATATGGGTGTTTCGGACGACAAGCCTTTCGCAGAACGTGACAAAACCGATGTGAAGAATTTGTCACGCGGCGCGCGCTTTGAGCTTGCAGGCTTTCATTTTACAATTCAGAAGACAGACCAGAAAACAGACCGGCCGAACCGGTCGGAGGGGACTGCTCAGTGCTGTTTGGGGTAGATATCGCCAGCATGGTGCTGGGCGGCGTGGCCGCCGGCATGGTGCTGTTCATCGTCTCCGTCGGTCTTTCCGTCACCATGGGCCTGATGGGTTTCGTGAACCTGGCGCACGGCGCCTTCGCGATGCTCGGCGGCTACATCATCGTCCTGTCGATGCGGAACTTCGGCATCGGCTTCATTCCCGCCCTGGTCGTCGGATTCCTGCTCACGGCCGCAATCAGCATGGTGATGGAGCGTCTGCTCTACAGCCGCCTCTACAAGGCCGGCGAGCTCGATCAGGTGCTGTTCACCATCGGCCTCGTGTTCATCTTCATCGCGTCCCTGACCGTGCTGGTCGGACCGGAGAACCAGCCGCTGACGCTGCCGCCGGCGCTGCAAGGCCAGCTCGATCTCGGCTTCATCCACTACCGCACCTACAGCATCTTCCTGATCGTCACCGGCATCGTGATCGTGGTCGGGCTCTGGCTCGGCTTCGAGCGCACGCGGTTCGGCGCGCAGATCCGCGCCGCGGTCGATAACCGCCGCATGGCAGAATCGCTCGGCATCAACATCGACCGGCTGTTCTCGATTACCTTCGGCTTCGGCAGCGGCATGGCCGCGCTCGGCGGCGGACTGGGCGCCGAGTTCCTCGGCCTCGATCCGCAATATGCGCTGAAATACCTCGTCTACTTCTTGATCGTGGTGGCCGTCGGCGGGCTCGGCCGCGTCACCGGCGTGTTCTACGCCTCGCTGATCATCGGCGTGCTCGATTTCGTTCTGAAGAAGTACGTGCCGCAGGGCGGCACGCTGTTCATCTACGTGCTCACCATCCTGCTGCTGCTGTGGCGGCCGCAGGGCCTGTTCGGGAGGCCGTCGTGAGCGTGATGACCGACCATCCGGCGGCACGCGCGCTGACCCAGCGCCATCACATCAAGTGGTGGGAGCCGGCGCCGTGGATCCTGGCTCTCGCCTTCTACTTCCTGTTCCCGCGCTATCTCGGGTTCGGAACTGAGCTGCTCATCACTATTCTGTTCGCGATCTCGCTCGACCTCGCGCTCGGCTATGCGGGCATCATCACGCTCGGCCATGCCGCGTTCTTCGGCGCGGGCGCTTACACGGTCGGAATGCTGTCGCATCACGGCATCTGGAGCGAGCCGATTACCGGACTGATCGCTGCGGCGCTGGTGGCGGGAGCGCTCGGGCTGGTGTCAGGCATGATCCTTCTGCGCACCGCCGGGCTGACGCTCCTGATGCTCACGCTTTGTACGATGGCGCTGCTCGAGGAAGCCGCGAACCTCGGCCAAGAGTGGACCGGCGGCTTCGACGGCCTGACGAACGTGAGTATTCCGCCGTTGTTCGGGCTGTTCGAGTTCAATCCTCTGATCCCGAAGACCCAGTATCTCTACATCCTCGGCGTTCTGTTCTTGTGTTTCGTGTTCGTGAGGACCTTGGTCTATTCCCCGTTCGGCCAGAGCCTCACCGGCATCCGCGAGAACACGCTCCGCATGCACGCGGTCGGCGCGCCGGTGAACCGGCGGCTGGTGACCTGCTATGCGATCTCGGCCGCCATTGCCGGCATTGCGGGCGGGCTGTGGGCGCAGTCGAACGCCTACGTGAACCTGAGCGTGCTCGGCCTCGACCGCGCGGCGACCGTGCTCATCATCCTGGTGCTCGGCGGCTACGGGCGGCTCTATGGCGCCTTCGTCGGCGCGGTGGCCTATATGGCGCTCTCGCATTTCCTCGCGAAGGTCTATCCGACCGCGTGGCAACTCGGCCTCGGTCTCCTGCTCGTCGTCATCGCGCTGTTCGCACGCGGCGGCATCATCGGCCTCGGCGACACGCTGTGGCAGCGCTTCAGCGGCAAGCGCAAATCGCCATGACCGAAGCGCTTCTCGAAACCCGCACCGTCAGCAAGCACTTCGGCGCACTCCGCGCGACGCGCGAGGTGAGCTTCCGCCTGGAAGAAGGCGCACGCCACGCGCTGATCGGCCCGAACGGCGCAGGCAAGACCACCTTCATCAATCTGCTGACGGGCGTGCTCCTCCCCTCCTCCGGCCAGGTGCTGCTGAAGGGCCAGGACATCACGCGCATGGAGCAATCCGACCGCGTGAAGCGCGGCATTGCGCGCACGTTCCAGATCAACCGGCTGTTCCGCGGTCTTTCGGTGCTGGAGAACGTCTATATCTCCGTCGCCGAGCGTGTCGGCGCCGCGCCGTCCATGTTCCGGCCCGCCGGTAAACGCGCGGACGTGATCGACGAGTCGATGCACCTTCTGGAGAGGCTGAAGCTCGCCGACGACGCCCATCGCACCATCGCGGGCCTCCCCTACGGACGTCAGCGGCTCGTGGAACTCGCCATCGCGCTTGGCCTCAAGCCCGAGGTGCTGCTCCTCGATGAGCCGGCCGCCGGCGTGCCGAGCGCGGAAAGCCACATCATCCTCGACGCCATCGACGCACTGCCGAAGAACATCGGCGTGCTGATCATCGACCACGACATGGATCTGGTGTTCCGCTTCGCGAAGAAAATCACCGTCCTGGTGCGCGGTGCGGTGTTCGCGGAAGGCACGCCGAAGGAGATCGGCAACAATCCCGACGTACGCGCGGTCTATCTCGGACAGGCGACCACGAATGCCTAACGCGCTCGAATTCAAAGGCGTATCAGCCGGCTACGGCGAGACCGTGGTTCTTGAGGATATCAACTTCGCCATCGCGCCGGGCGAGAGCATTTCTGTTCTCGGACGGAACGGCGTCGGCAAGACCACGTTGCTGGCGACCGCGATGGGCCACACCACGCTGCACAAGGGCCAGATCGAGTTGGGCGGCAAGTCGCTGAACCGCGTGCCGATCTACCGCCGCGCGGCCGCAGGCCTCGGCCTCGTGCCGCAGGAGCGCGAGATTTTCCCTTCACTCTCGGTGCGCGAGAACCTCGACGTCGCGGCCCGCGCGGGCGAATGGACCGACGAGCGTGTGTTCGAGCTGTTCCCGAACCTGAAGGAGCGCCTCGACAACAAGGGCAATCAGCTTTCGGGCGGCGAACAGCAGATGCTGTCGATCGCCCGCGCGCTGCGCACCAATCCGTCCGTGCTGCTGATGGACGAGCCGACCGAGGGCCTCGCCCCCGTGATCGTCGAGGCGCTGGCCGCCGCGATGGGCAAGCTGCGCGACGAGGCCGGGCTGTCGATCATTCTGGTCGAGCAGAACAGCCGCATCGCGCTGGAATTCTCCAAGCGCTGCATCGTGCTCGACAAGGGCCGCATCGTCTATGACGGCGAAACCGCGCCGCTGCGCGCAGACGCGGAGAAGCTCGCTGCGCTGATCGGCGTCAGCGAGTAACAACCACCGGCATCTTGCCGCCCTGTGCCGAAGGCGGGCATTCTCCCGGGTCAAAGTCCGGGGGAACGCCAATGACCATCCATCGCCGCAGCTTTCTGCAACTCGCCGCGTCTGCCACAGTGCTCGGCGCGTCCGGAGGAGCGATGGCGCAGTCCTATCCCACCAAGCCCGTGCGCTTCATCGTCGGATTTCCGGCCGCGGGTCCGAATGACGTTCTGGCGCGGCTGATGGCGGAATGGCTGACCGCGAAGCGCGGCCAGCCCTTTGTGGTCGAAAACCAGCCCGGCAAGGCCGGCAACATCGCGACCGAGAACGTCGTGCGCTCGCCCGCCGACGGCTACACGATCCTCCTCTGCGGCCCAGCCAACGCCATCGGCGCGTCGCTCTATCCGAACCTGCCGTTCAATTTCCTGCGCGACTTCGCACCGGTCGGCGGTATCACGCGCGAGGCGCTGGCAATGGTGGTGAACCCGTCGCTGCCGATCACGACGGCGGCGGAGTTCCTCACCTACGTCAAAGCCAATCCGGGCAAGTTGAAAATGGCCTCGACCGGCAACGGCAGCGCGCCGCATGTCACCGCCGAGCTGTTCAAGATGATGACCGGCGCCGATACGCCGATCGTGCACTACGCGGGCGGCGGCCCGGCGTTGAAGGCAATCATCGCGGGCGACTCGCAGGTGATGTTCGAGCCGATGTCGGCGTCCATCGAGCCGGTGCGCAAGGGCCAGCTTCGCGCCATCGCAGTCACCACGACCGCGCGCTCCGAGGCATTACCGAATGTGCCGCCGCTCGCCGAGACGGTGCCGGGATACGAGGCGAGCGCGACCACCGGCGTCGCGGTGCCGAAGGGCACACCCCGCGAGGTGATCGAATTGCTGAACCGAACGATGAACGCGGCCTACGCAGACCCGGCCATGCGCGCGCGGTTCGCCGACACCGGCGGCGCAGTGCTGGCGGTATCGCCGGAGGAGTTCGGCAAGATCATGATCGGCGAAACGGAGAAGTGGGGCGCAGTCGTGAAGGCGTCCGGCGCCAAGGCGGAGTGACAGGCCGCGCTTCACAAGAAGCCGGACGTCGCATTAATATGAAGCCGTCGAAAAGGGCCAGGATCGGCATTCGGTAAGCCCGATCCCTTCCGATCAGGAAGACCCGCGTCGCCATCTTTGACGGCGACCCCGCGACAAGCAACCGGCGCGATCATGCCGGCGGCTTGGCGCGCTGTGGTCCGAACCGACTGCTCACGTCGATCCGCTGGCACGATCCCCTGACAGGAGAACCATCGTGCCCTTGATCAAAGCCAATTCAGGCATCGTCACGCAGATCAACGTCTTTACCGTGCCCGCTGGGGGACAGCAGCCCCTGATCGATTTCCTCGCGGAGTCGGCAAAATTTGCAAGCGACACTCCCGGCTGGTTGTCGGCGAGCCTGCACCGGAGCCGTGACGGAACCCGCGTCGTGAACTACGCGCAAAGCGAAAGCCTCGACGCCGCCAAGCTGGTTGTCGAGCGGCTTCGCAACGCGGGATTCCTGGAAAGGAACAAGGTGTTCGGGGAGGCCCATCCCGGCCTCTACGACGTGGTCTTTACGCTTGAGCGATAAGGCTGCGGCGCGGCCGGCGACTATCGGTCCAGTTCCGCCACCGCAAGCTCAGCGATGCGCCGATCGATCCAAGCGGGATCGCCGTCGCTCAGGTACCAAGCGGCGGATAATCCGGTCCAAGCCACGATCCATCGCAGCAACCGCACGCGCTCCAATTTCGCCGCTTCCGCGACGATCTCAAGACGGCGCAAAAACCGCGCGGGATCGGTCCCCACCGGGCGCGTCGGGTCTGAAAGATCGGGATTGGTGAAGATGTTGGCGAAGTCGAAGGTGCGGTCGCCGAGCAACCCCTTCGGGTCGATCGCGAGCCAGCCGCGTTCGCCAAAGTGGAGGACGTTGTCGTGATGCAGGTCGCCGTGCAGCACGGTCATCTCGCGCTGCTCTGCGAGAAGGTGGCGCGCTTCTTCGGCACAACGGATCAAAATGCCGCCGTGAGACGCCGCCGCGGGCTCAAGCTCGCGGAACCACACTGGCAACGGAACGAGCTCAGGGAGCGTCTTCGCACGCTCGGCATGAAGCTGCGCAGCCGCCTCGCAAAGGACCACGCTGGCTTCGTCGTCGCAGCCAGTGCGGGCCATATCCGACAGCGAAGGGACGGCGTCGGCTCGTTCGAGCAGGAGCGCATCCTCGTCGCGCGCAAACACACGCGCGGCGCCGATTCCATCCCACCATTCCATTAGGGCCGCGCCGCGCTGCTCGTCCGGCTCGCGGGTCAGCTTCAGGATCGCAGCCTGACCGCGGTATCGAACCGGTAGCAAGCGCGCATGGTGAGTGACGATGGGATCGCCATCGGCACGCAAATCCCAGCGGTTTAGGACATCATCGGTCACGGCGGGCTGCCACGATCAGTTGCGGTGCCCGCCGGCGAGCGAACAATCGCCTAGGCGTGGGCCTTGCGCTGCGGGTCGATGATCTTCTCGAGCTTTCCGAGCACATGCATGCACGGCAAAAGCTGTTGCAGCGAGCCGTTCGGCTCACGCTTCTCCTTGATCGCCGCGATGAACTCGCGGTCCTCGAGCTCGATGCCGTCCATCGACACATCCACCTTCGACACGTCGATCTTGTTGTCCTTGCCGTCCGACAGGTCGTCATAGAACGCCTTGTAGGTGCCGGTGTCACCGATGTAGCGGAAGAACGAACCGAGCGGGCCGTCGTTGTTGAACGACAGCGACAGCGTCAGGATCGAACCCGATGGCGTCTTGGCGACGATGCCCATGTCCATCGCGATGCCGAGCTCCTTGTGAATCGGGCCCTGCACGGCGTAGCAATCCGAGATGTTTTCGCCGACCTGATACTGGAACAGGTCGATGGTGTGCGCGGCATGGTGCCAGAGCAGATGGTCGGTCCAACTGCGGGCATTGCCCGCCGCGTTGATATTCTTGCGGCGGAAGAAATAGGTCTGCACATCCATCTGCTGGATCTTCAGCTCGCCGGCCACGATCTTCTTGTGGACGTACTGATGGCTCGGGTTGAAGCGGCGGACGTGGCCGCCCATCGCGGTGACACCGGTTTCCTTGGCGATCTTCACCAGGTTCTCGGCGTCTTCCACCGAGTCGGTGACGGGGATTTCGACCAGCACATGCTTGCCGGCGCGCATCACCTGTTCGCCCTGATTGAAGTGCATCTTGGTTGGCGTGGTGAGGATCACCGCATCGGCGCGCTTGATGCCCTCGGCCAGATCGCCGGTGAAATGCGGAATGCCGTACTTCTTCGCAATCGCGGCAGTCGATTCCTGATTGCCGCCGACGAGCGACGTAACTTCGACACCGGGAATGCGCTTGAGCGCGTCGAGATGCTTCTGGCCAAAGGCGCCTTGGCCGGCGACACAGATTTTCATGAGTCCCTCGCTGAATTTTGAATCACGATCTTCAACTCAATCTCTACTGTCATCGCCCGGCATAGCCGTTCGAAGAACGGCGTCGCTTTCGCTCGCCTATATCCCGGCGATCCCGATGAGGTTGGCGTCGTGCCTCCCTAAGCGGGATGGCCGGGACAAGCCCGGCCATGACGGAGCAAACAGCTCGCTCAACGCTAACCGTCTAGCTCCGAATCCGTTGCACCTTTGCGCGCGCCGCCGCGCGCTTGATCTTCGAAGCTGGCTTCTTCGCCGATTTGGCCTTGGCCGCCGGTTTCTTCACCGCGCGGCGGACCGATCCCTTACGGGGATTTTCAAGGATGATGTGGCCGACCGCGGTGTTCGACGCCGGCACGGTGTAGAAGCGATAGACCTCGTCCACCTTCTCGTCGAGCGCGCCGCGCATGATGAGCCACATCACCATCTCGACACCCTCGGCGCCCGCCTCGCGCATGTATTCCATGTGCGGCATGGCCGCGAGCTTCTTCGGGTTCTTCGTCAGATTGTCGAGGAACGCGTGATCGAATTTCGAATTGATGAGGCCGGCGCGCGGGCCGCTGATCTGGTGCGACATGCCGCCGGTGCCGAAGATCACGACTTTCAGATCTTCCGGATAGGACTCGACCGCCTTGCGGATCGCCTTGCCGAGCATGTAGCAGCGATGGCCGGTGGGCGGCGGATACTGCACGACATTTACCGCGAGCGGAATCACCGGGCACGGCCATTCCTTCGGCGTGCCGAACATCAGATTCATCGGCACGGTGAGGCCGTGGTCGACCTCCATCTTGTTGCAGAGCGTCAGGTCGAATTCGTCGAGAATGACCGACTGCGCGATGTGCGAGGCGAGCTTCGGATGGCCGATCACGGTCGGCACCGGGCGCGGGCCCCAACCCTCATCGGCGATCGGGAAATCAGCCGCCGTGCCGAGCGCGAAGGTCGGAATCATCTCGACCGAAAACGCCGAGGCGTGATCGTTATAGACCACGATGCAGACGTCGGGCTTCTCCGCGGCCATCCACGCCTTGGAACGCTCGAAGCCGCTGAACACGCGCTGCCAGTACGGCTCGCCGGTGCGATGATTGTCGATCGCCGCGCCGATCGCGGGCACGTGCGACGAAGCCACTCCTGCGACGATCTTAGCCACGGCGTTTTGACCCCTTGCTGGAGGACTTCGACTTGGTCGTTGAAGATTTGGATTTCGCGGGCTTGTCCTTGCCCGACTTGCTGCGATTGCCTTCGACGTTGCGGCCGCCGTTCAACATCATGTCGGCGTAGCTCTGCTGGGTCGAACTGGTCATCACCGCGGCGAGGTGCTGGAAGTTATGGCCGTCGGTCGCGCCGAGCTTGGCGGTGAAATAGATGTTGCCGCCGAGTTCGAGCATGCGGTTGTACTGGCGCTTGAGGATCGCCTCGCGCTGCTCCGGCGCAAGAAGCGGGAAGCGCGTGTCGAGATACTGCTCCTCGTTCTCTTTGAACGCCTTGCGGTTCTCGGCTTTCATCAGCGACATGCAGAACATGTTGATGTGATAGCCCTGACGCGAGCGCTCCGCGTCGAACACGAACGTGCCCGGGATGTCTTCGTATTCTTTTTCTTCGGTGTGTTTGGTCTTCATCGGCTCTCTCCACTCCCGCGCAATTCGGTGGGCGCAAATCTCGACGCGGGCCTGCGGGACCAACCAAGAGGCTTGATATATCAATGATATATCCAGCAGGAGGTTCCTTTGCAACGGCGGGGG
>BFBZ01000008.1_pt13 | contig 31428 bp, 30 predicted proteins | sample 1888401 | NCBI WGS metagenome assembly BFBZ01 (sample SAMD00112614, study PRJDB3348) | symbiont metagenome | host: Chara braunii
CCGGGATGATCTTCAGGTCCTTGTCGCGCGCCACCAGTCCTTCATAGACATGGCCATGATGCGCGATCGTCGTGGTTTCCTTCAGCGTATAGGGATCCAGCGACTTCAGTTCGCCCTGGTTGGCGTATTTCAATGTCTGGGCGGAGGCCGGCAAAGTAAAGGCAACGAGTGCGGCGGCGGCCGCCGCAAACAAACTCCAACGTACCGACATGTGATCCCGCGTCCCCGTTTTTGTCCGCCGGCTGCTTTGTCCGGCTGGTATTATAGATGCATGTTGCCAGAGTTTACCGGCCGCGCAAGCGCGATTTCCCCGAGGGGCAATCTGTTCACGCGGGTGCAGCGCAATGAAGTGGAGCTGAGAATAGGCGGCTGGTACGAACGCGTGACATTCGACTTTCGGACCGCCGCTCGCCGGCCAGGGGGATGATCGCCGGCGAGCCCGTGCATGCCGGTCGCCCCAAACAGTTTGGTTGACCATAACGGATGATTGAGGCCGACTGCACCATGGGGCAGTTAAGGCTCGCTTGCGCAACGCACCCCGACACGGCGATACTGAGGCGAGTCAAGGCGCATTTGAGGAGGCGGATATGAAGGTCAACGTCGAGATAGATTGTACGCCCCTTGAAGCGCGCCAGTTCTTCGGCCTGCCGGATGTGGCGCCGATGCAGACCGCCGTCATGGACAAGCTACAGCAGCAGATGACGTCGAACATCGATAAGATCTCGCCGGAATCGCTGATGCAGAGCTGGTTCACCTTCGATCCGAAGCTGGCCGAGCGTTTCCAGGACATGTTCGCGGCGATGGCCGGCTTCGGCGGCGTGGCCAAGAAGAAATAGTGGCCGGCATGGACAGGAGCGTTGAAGGGACCGAACGCCGGCTGCGTCCGCCAAGCCTGTTCCTGATGCTGGCGGAAGGGCGCGGCCTGCTCGAGCTCAATTCGAGCCTGCTGCTCTCGCCGCTGCTGATGCAGGCGCCGAAAGGCGACGGTCATCCGGTGCTGGCGCTGCCGGGCTTCCTCGCCAGCGACCTTTCGATGGCGCCGATGCGGCGCTACCTGAAGCAGCTCGGCTATGACGCCTACGCCTGGAACATGGGGCGCAATTTCGGCGGCATCGCCTCCAGGCGGGATGCACTGCGCGACCTGCTGAAGCGGATTCACGAGGCCGCCGGGCGCAAGGTCTCGATCATCGGCTGGAGCCTCGGTGGCGTCTATGCGCGCGACCTGGCGTCGCAGCTGCCGGACCTGGTGCGCTCCGTCATCACGCTGGGCAGCCCGTTCGCCGACGACATCCGCGCCACCAACGCGACCCGGCTGTACGAACTGCTCTCCGGCGAGAGGGTGAACGATATCCCCGAGATTCGCGCGGCGATCGCGGGCGACATGCCGGTGCCGGCAACCTCGATCTATTCCCGCACCGACGGCATCGTGAACTGGCGCACTTCGCGGGTCCGGCCGTCGGCGACCGCGGAGAACATCGAGGTGCATTTCGCCAGCCATCTCGGTCTCGGGGTTAATCCCGCAGCGCTGTGGGCAATCGCGGACCGGCTGGCGCAGCCGGAAGGCGAGTTCCGGCATTTTGACCGGTCGGGCCCCTTTGCCATTGCCTACGGGGCGGCAGAACAGGCACTATCCTRACCAGACGACGAGAAGCGCCGCCAAGGCGCCCGCGTGAGTTGGCTCTCGGGAGGAGATCATGAGCGACGCCAAGAAGCTGTCCTCGCTGGACGCATCGTTTCTGTATCTGGAAACGCCGGAAATGCCGATGCATGTCGGCAGCATGGCGATCTTCCGGCTGCCCGAYGGCTACAAGGGCGACTTCTTCGAGGAGTTCAAGGCGATGATCGCCTCGCGGCTGCACATCGCGCCGATCCTCAAGGCGCGCYTGCAGAAGGCGCCGCTCGACATCGATCATCCSTCKTGGGTCGAGGACGACCAGTTCGACATCGACCGCCACATCTTCCGYGCCAGCCTGCCGGCGCCGCGCGACCGYGCSACSCTGGARCGGATCGTCGGCTGGATGCACGCCAAGCTSTTGAACCGCGCCCGCCCGCTCTGGGAGTTCTACGTCTTCGAGGGYATGAAGGACAAYGAGATCGGGCTCTATTCSAAGATGCACCACGCCTGCATCGAYGGCGGCGCCGGTGCSGCSCTGACCAGCATGATCTACGAYYTGACGCCGGTGCCGCGCGAGATCGARCCSCCGAGCGCAAARAAGGTCGCGCCGGAGYCGCGCGACATCGCGGCCAATCTGATCGACGCCTATCAGCAGCTYTGGACCCAGCCGTTCGAGGCGGCGGCCGCCGCGCAGAAGAGCCTGGAGCTGCCGCGCTCCGGCAAGAGCGACCTCGGCTCGATCCTGTTCGACAACGCCATGTTCCAGATCGAGAGCGCGGTGAAGTTCGCSGGCTCGATGCCGACGGTCTTGAAGAGCCTGTCCGACGTCGTCGCCAAGGTCGCCGATCCCAGGTCGCGCGAGAGCCTGCARGCGATGGCCTCGCCGCCGACCATCCTCAACAAGGCGATYTCSTCSGAGCGCAGCTTTGCCGGCACCTCGATYTCGCTGTCGCGCGCCAAGGCGCTGGCSAAGGCCTCGGGCGGCAAGCTCAACGACGTYGTGCTRGCGCTCGCCTCCGGCGTGGTGCGGCGYTAYCTGATCAGCCAGGGYGCGYTGCCGAACAAGTCGCTGACGGCCGGGGTGCCGATCTCGCTGCGCGAGGAAGGCAATGCCGATTCCAACAACCAGGTGTTCGGCATGATCTGCTCGATYGCGAGCGACRTCGARGACCCCAAGAAGCGGCTSGARACCATCATCGCGCAGTCSACCAAGTCCAAGGAGATGTCGCATCCGCTGCGYGCSCTGATGCCGCAGGTTTCCAACATCTCGATGYTGGGCGCGCCGATCCTGGTGCAGATCATGGCGCTGCTSTACAGCCGCTCCGAYCTCTCCAACGTGCTGCCSCCGGCSACCAACATCACGGTCTCGAACGTGCCGGGRCCGCGGCAGACGCTGTATGCGGCRGGCGCSGAGCTRCTGCACATCTTCCCGGTYTCGATCTCGACCCACGGSATTGCRCTCAACATCACSGTGCAAAGCTAYCGCGATCAGCTCGATTTCGGSTTCATCGTGGGYGCCAACATCATTCCCCATGTGCAGGTGATGTGYGACATGYTGCCGSTCGAGTTCGATGCACTCGAGGCGGCGTTCGCTCCCCCGCCTGCGGACATCAAGGGCGCGGCCGAATAGGAATTGCTGTCAATGATCGAAATGCCACCGCTSCAGTTCGCCGAGACGAACGGCATCCGAATGGGGTTTTATGAAGCGGGCCCCAAGACCGACACGCCGCCGGTGGTGCTGTGCCATGGCTGGCCCGAACTGGCGTTCTCTTGGCGTCACCAGATCAAGGCGCTGGGCGACGCCGGCATCCGGGTGATCGCGCCGGATCAGCGCGGCTATGGCGCGACCGACCGGCCGGAGCCGGTCGAGGCCTACGACATGGAGCACCTGACCGGCGATCTGGTCGGCCTGCTCGACCATCTCAAGATCGACAAGGCGATCTTCGTCGGTCACGACTGGGGTGGCTTTGTCGTCTGGCAGATGCCGCTCAGGCACCATCAGCGGGTCGCCGGCGTCGTCGGCGTCAACACGCCGCATTGGGACCGTGCGCCGGTCGACCCGATCGCGCTGTTCCGCCAGCGCTTCGGCGACCAGATGTACATCGTCCAGTTCCAGGATCCGGCTCGCGAGCCCGACCGCATCTTCGGCAGCCGGGTCGAGCAGACCTTCGATGCTTTCATGCGCAAGCCGGCGCCGCGCCCTGCGGATGCGCCCCCGGAACAGCCGATCGCCGGCGTTGGGGCATCGGCCCGGCTCAATCTGGCGTTCCCGCAGATGATTGCGAATTACGACGCCAAGCATGATCCGCGCATACCGATCCTGTCCGCGGAGGAGAAGAAGGTGTTCGTCGACACCTTCACCAGGACCGGCTTCACCGGCGGCATCAACTGGTATCGCAATTTCACCCGCAACTGGGAACGCTCGGCCGGGCTGGACCACAATGTGCGGGTGCCGTCGCTGATGATCATGGCCGAGAACGACGCGGTGCTGCCGCCCTCGGCCGCCGATGGCATGGAGAGGCTGGTGCCGGACCTCGAGAAATACCTGGTCAAGGACAGCGGCCATTGGACGCAGCAGGAAAAGCCTGACGAGGTCAGCGCCAAGCTGATCGAGTGGCGCAAGAGACGATTTGGTTGACGACCGGCGGTCGTCATTCCGGGGCGCGCGCAGCGCGAGCCCGGAATCCATAACCACGATCGTGAGTATGGATTCCGGGCCTGGTCCTTCGGACCATCCTCAGGTGCGCAGTTGCGCACCGGGGAATGACGAGCGAGTTTGAGATGACACGGGGGGCAATCTCGATATGGCGTCCGGCAACAGACTGAGTCCGATCCCGCATCCGCCGACGAAGCCGGTGGTCGGCAACATGCTGTCGCTGGATTCGACCGCGCCGGTGCAGCATCTGGTGAAGCTGTCCAAGGAGTTCGGGCCGATCTTCTGGCTCGATATGATGGGCGCTCCAATCGTGATCGTGTCGGGCCACGATCTGGTCGATGAACTTTCCGACGAGAAGCGTTTCGACAAGGCGGTGCGCGGCTCGCTGCGCCGCGTGCGCGCGGTCGGCGGCGATGGGCTGTTCACCGCCGACACCAGGGAGCCGAACTGGAGCAAGGCGCACAACATCCTGATGCAGCCGTTCGGCAACCGCGCCATGCAGTCGTATCACCCGAGCATGGTCGACATCGCCGAGCAGCTGGTCAAGAAATGGGAGCGCCTCAACGCCGACGAGGAGATCGAGGTCGTCCACGATATGACGGCGCTGACCCTCGACACCATCGGGCTGTGCGGCTTCGACTATCGCTTCAATTCGTTCTACCGCCGCGACTACCATCCCTTCGTGGAGTCGCTGGTGCGCTCGCTCGAGACCATCATGATGACCCGCGGCCTGCCACTCGAAGGCCTGTGGATGCAGAAGCGGCGCAAGACGCTGACCGACGACGTCGCCTTCATGAACAAGATGGTCGACGAGATCATCGCGGAGCGGCGCGGCAATACCGCTGCGACCGACGACAAGAAGGACATGCTGGCCGCGATGATGACCGGCGTCGACCGCTCGACCGGCGAGCAGCTCGACGACGTCAACATCCGCTACCAGATCAACACGTTTTTGATCGCCGGTCACGAGACCACCTCCGGCCTGCTGTCGTGCACGATCTATGCGCTGCTCAAGCATCCCGAGGTGCTGAAGAAGGCCTATGAGGAGGTCGACCGTGTCCTCGGTCCGGATGTCGATGCGCGGCCGACCTATCAGCAGGTGACGCAGCTCACCTACATCACCCAATGCCTGAAGGAGGCGCTGCGGCTGTGGCCGCCGGCGCCGGCCTATGGCATCGCGCCGCTCAACGACGAGACGATCGGCGGCAAATACAAGCTGAAGAAAAACACTTTCATCACCATCCTGGTGATGGCGCTGCACCGCGATCCCTCGGTCTGGGGACCGAAGCCGGATGTGTTCGATCCGGAGAATTTCAGCCGCGAGGCCGAAGCCAATCGCCCGATCAATGCCTGGAAGCCGTTCGGTAACGGCCAGCGCGCCTGCATCGGGCGTGGCTTTGCCATGCACGAGGCGGCGCTTGCGATCGGGATGATCCTGCAACGCTTCAAGCTGCTCGACGTGCATCGTTATCAGATGCATCTGAAAGAGACGCTGACCGTCAAGCCCGACGGCTTCAGGATCAAGGTGCGGCCGCGCGACGACAGGGATCGCGGCGCGTTCGCCGGCAGCACCGGCGCGGTTGCGGCCGCGCCGAAGCCACCGCGCGCGCCGACCACGCGTCCGGGCCACAACACGCCGATGCTCGTGCTCTACGGCTCCAACCTCGGCTCGGCCGAGGAGCTGGCGACCCGCATGGCCGATCTCTCCGAGATCAACGGTTTCGCGACGCGGCTCGGGCCGCTGGACGATTATGTCGGCAAGCTGCCGGAGGAGGGCGGTGTCCTGATCATCTGCGCCTCCTACAACGGCGCCGCGCCCGACAATGCGACGCAGTTCGTCAAATGGCTGGAGAGCGACCTGCCGAAGGACGCCTTCGCCAAGGTGCGTTACGCCGTATTCGGCTGCGGCAACAGCGATTGGGCCGCGACTTATCAGTCGGTGCCGCGCTTCATCGACGAGCAGCTGACCAAACATGGCGCACGCGCGGTCTATCCGCGCGGCGAGGGCGATGCGCGCAGCGATCTCGACGGCCAGTTCCAGAAATGGTTCCCGGAAGCGGCGAAGGTCGCGACCAAGGAATTCGGCATCGACTGGAATTTTACCCGCACCGCCGAGGACGAGCCGCTCTACGCGATCGAGCCGGTGGCGCAGGGCGCGGTCAACACCATCGTGACGCAGGGCGGCGCGGTGCCGATGAAGGTACTCGCCAACAGCGAGCTGCAGACCAAGGACGGCGCCCATCCGTCGGAGCGCTCGACCCGGCATATCGAGGTCGAGCTGCCGGCCGCCTTGAAATACCGCGTCGGCGATCATCTCAGCGTGGTGCCGCGCAACGATCCGACCCTGGTCGATTCCGTTGCGCGCCGGTTCGGCTTCCTGCCGGCCGACCAGATCCGTTTGCAGGTCTCTGAGGGCCGCCGCGCGCAACTGCCGGTCGGCAATGCGGTGTCGGTCGGGCGGCTGCTCACCGAGTTCGTCGAGCTGCAGCAGGTTGCGACCCGCAAGCAGATCCAGATCATGTCCGAGCACACCCGCTGCCCGGTGACCAAGCCGAARCTGATGGCCTATGTCGGCGACGACGATGCTTCGGCCGCGCGGTATCGCGCCGAGGTGCTGGCGAAGCGCAAATCGGTGTTCGACCTGCTCGAGGAGCACCCGGCCTGCGAACTGCCGTTCCATCTCTACCTCGAAATGCTGTCGCTGCTGGCGCCGCGCTACTACTCGATCTCATCGTCGCCGGCCGGCGAAGGGCAGCGCTGCAGCGTCACCGTCGGCGTTGTCGAGGCACCTGCGAGCTCAGGCCACGGCATCTACAAGGGTGTCTGCTCGAACTATCTGGCGCACCGCCGCGCCGGCGACACCGTCCACGCCACCATCAAGGAGACCAAGGCCGGCTTCCGCCTGCCCGACGACAATGCCGTGCCGATCGTCATGATCGGGCCTGGTACCGGGCTCGCGCCGTTCCGCGGCTTCCTGCAGGAGCGCGCTGCGCGCAAGGCGCAAGGGGCGACGCTGGGGCCTGCGATGCTGTTCTTCGGCTGCCGCCATCCCGAGCAGGATTTCATCTATGCGGATGAGCTGAAGACGTTCGCAGCGGATGGCGTCACCGAACTCCACACCGCGTTCTCACGCGCCGATGGCCCCAAGACCTATGTGCAGCATCTCGTCGCCGCGCAGAAGGACCGGGTCTGGGAGCTGATCGAAAAGGGCGCGATCGTCTATGTCTGCGGCGACGGCGGCAAGATGGAGCCGGACGTCAAGGCGACCCTGATGTCGATCTATCGCGAGCGCACCGGTGCCGATGCCGATGCGGCCACGCGCTGGATCGAGGAGATGGGAACCAGGAACCGCTACGTGCTCGACGTCTGGGCCGGTGGGTAGTTCCCGCTTGGTCGCCCGGATGCTTTGCAAGCACCGACCGTGCTAGAAGCCGCGGCATGATTCCTTGGGAAAAGATCGACACCGCAGGCATTCCCGGCACCGAGGGTGAGCTGCGTCTGATGCGGCGTGGCCGCGAATTCTCGATCATGCTTGGCACCAACGAGCTGATGAACAGCCGCCTGTCGGGCTCCGAGGAGGCGCTGGCGACACTTGCGGCGAAGAAGATCGACAAGGTCGAGCGGCCGCATTTTCTGATCGGCGGCCTTGGCATGGGCTTCACGCTGCGGGCAGCGCTTAAAGTGCTCGGAGGCGAGGTGAAAATCACGGTGGCCGAACTGGTGCCGGCGGTGGTTGCCTGGGCAAAGGGCCCGATGGCCGGGATATTCGGCGATAGCCTGAGCGATCCGCGCGTGAGCATCCACGAGGAGGATGTTGCCGGTGTCATCGAGCGCCACCCGCGCAGCTTCGATGCCATTCTCCTTGATGTCGATAACGGCCCCGAGGGCCTGACCCGCAAGGCCAATGACGCGCTGTACGATGTCTCCGGGCTCAAGCTCGCGCACACTGCCCTGCGGCGCGGCGGAGTGCTTGCCGTCTGGTCCTCCGGCCCGAATGCCAAGTTCCCGAAATCCCTCTCCCGCGCCGGGTTCGCGGTCAATGAAATCGCCGTCCGCGCCACCGGTCGCGGCCGCGGCGTCCGCCACGTGATCTGGATCGCGGCCAAGGAATAGCCCGGCGGCCCTATTGCGGCGCAGCAAGGCTGCCGCGAACGCGGCCCGGTGTTGAAAATCAGGAGCCGTTGGGTTTCACTCAAAGCAACCGAAGCCTCGAGCCCTTGGTCTGTCGGATGCAGGCGACGTCGAATTTTGGGGTGCAGGAGACGCACGGGATCCTGGACCGCTTCCAGGCCGAATTCCGTGGCTCCAGCGAAGGGCTTGGCTGGTCGTCGGCCTATGCCTCGGTCCAGCGTGAACGGCCGTTTGACGGGCACTTCCACGCGCTGTCGGACAATCTGATGGTGCTGCACCGGGGTGGCCCGGTCGACATCACCTATGTGATGGACGGCAAGTCGGTGGCCCGGCAGATTCCGCGTGGCGGCGTGTTCTTCCTGCCGGCAGGGCACGCCTGCAACGTGGTGCTGCGCGAGGCGCTGGAATCCACCCACATCTATCTGCGCTCCGATCTGTTCGCGGGCCGGGACGGGGCGTCCAGCCTGGTCGGCGGGCTGGCGCCGATGCTTGGCAATCAGGATGCCGTGCTGGAGCATCTCGCCGCGGCGATCGGCGAGACCATCACCAGCGGCTTGCCGGCTTCATCGCTGTTCGTCGATCCGATCGCGCAGGCGATCGCCAACCGCTTTGTCGCGATCAATTTCCACAAGCCGAGTGTCGAGGCCGGCAAGCATCCGAACCTGCTCAGCGTCAGGCAGATGGCCCGTATCCGCGAGTTCGTCGACGCCAATCTCGACACCGATATCCGGCTCGACCAGCTGGCCGAGCTGTGCGGCCGCAGCACCGAATATTTCGTGCGCCTGTTCAAGGCGACCAGCGGCATTTCACCCTACCAATACGTGCTCAACCTGCGCATCGAGCGCGCCAGGGCGCTGCTTGCCGACGAGACGCAGAGCCTTGCCGACATCGCGCTGGCCTGCGGCTTTTCGCATCAGGAGCATTTTACGCGGATGTTCCGCCGCTTCACCGGCGTAACGCCGGGTAGGTACCGGCGCAGTCATTAGCGCGCCGCGAGCCGGGACGGGTGAGGGCCGCTACTCCGCCACATCCGGGCTGACGATTTTTCCGGTTTTGTGCAGATTCTCTCCGGTTTCGTGCAGGCCCGCGACCGCTGCCTGCCGCTAGCTTTCTCCCAACAAAACGAGATGTGCCGGTTCGCCGGCTGGGAGAAATGCCATGAGCATCGCAGCGCCCGATGCAATACGCCTGCCGATCGCGGCAACCGGAGATGCAGGTAGCGGCACATTCGCCTATTGCTCGCAGCAATATCGCGTGCTGTTCGGCGCCGGCACCTCGGCGCGGCTGGGCGAGGAGGCCGAGCGCCTCGGCATCAAGCGGGCGCTGGTGCTGACCACCCCCGAACAGCAGGACCTCGGACACCGGCTCGGCGCAAGCCTCGGCGATCGGCTCGCAGGGGCGTTCGCCGGCGCGCGCATGCATACGCCGGTCGAGGTCACCAACGAAGCGCTTCGCATCGTCGAATCCCGCGACATCGACGGGTTGGTCGCGATCGGCGGCGGCTCGACGGTCGGGCTCGGCAAGGCGCTGTCGCTGCGCACCGGGCTGCCGCATCTCGCTGTCCCGACCACCTATGCCGGCTCGGAGATGACCCCGATCCTGGGTGAAACCAACAACGGCATCAAGACCACGCAGCACTCCCAGGATCTGGTGCCGGACGCCGTCATCTACGACGTCGATCTCACCGTCAGCCTGCCGCCGCACGTCTCCGCCGCCAGCGGCCTGAATGCGATCGCCCACGCCGTCGAGGCGCTGTATGCGCCGGACGCCAATCCGCTAACCTCGCTGATGGCGGAAGACGGCATCGCGGCGCTGGCCCGCGCGCTGCCGCGCATTGTGACCGAGCCTGCCGATGCCGGCGCGCGGCGCGACGCGCTGTACGGCGCCTGGCTGTGTGGCGTCTGCCTCGGCGCGGTCGGGATGTCGCTGCACCACAAGCTCTGCCACGTGCTGGGCGGCATGTTCAACCTGCCGCATGCCGAAACCCATGCGATCGTGCTGCCGCATGCGGCCGCCTACAACGCCGCTGCGGCACCGGAGGCGATGACCCGGATCGCACGGGCGCTGCGTACTGATGATGCGCCGCAAGGCCTGTTCGACCTCGCGCAGAAGCTCGCGCTGCCGCACCGGCTGGCCGACATCGGAATGCCCGAGGACGGCATCGCGCGCGCCGCCGAGATGGCGGTGCGCAACCCCTACGCCAATCCAAGACCCGTGGAGCGCGCCGCGATCCAGGACCTGATCGCGGCAGCCTGGCGCGGTGACGCGCCTGCACGGCACTGACTTCTCAAGATCAAAGGACAACACGATGGCAAATTTCGACGAGCATAACCTCACCGACGAAGTGATCACCAGCTTCGCCAACACGCCGAACCCGCGGCTGAAATTCCTCATCGAGGAGACGGTGAAGTCACTGCACGATCTGGTGCGTCGCACCGAGCTTACCTTCGAGGAATGGAATCAGGCGATCGAGTTCCTGACCCGCACCGGGCAGACCTGCACCCCGCTGCGTCAGGAATTCATTCTGCTCTCCGACGTGCTCGGCGTTTCGATGCTGGTCGACGCCGTCAATCACCGCGAGCGCGAGGGCGCCACCGAGACCACGGTGCTCGGGCCGTTCTATGTCGGCGAGCACCGCGTCACGCCGCACGGCGCCAACATCTCCGAAGGGATCGACGGCGAAGTGATGTTCGTGCAGAGCCGCGTCACGGATCTCGCCGGCAAGCCGCTCGCCGGCGCAGAGATCGATGTCTGGCACGCCGACGATGACGGCTTCTACGATTCGCAGAAGGCGGACTACGCCGCCCATGGTCCGTCGCTGCGCGCGCGCTTCGTCACCGATGCCGACGGCCGCTTTTCGTTCCGCACCATCCTGCCGTGCAGCTATCCGATCCCGACCGACGGCCCGGTCGGCGATCTGATCACCGCGACGAAACGTCATCCGATGCGGCCGGCGCATGTGCATTTCCTGGTCAAGGCCGAGGGCTACGAGCCGCTGATCACCCACGTCTTCCTTGATGGCGACGACTATCTGCGCAGCGATGTGGTGTTCGGCGTCAAGGACGAACTCATCGCCCGCGTCGAGCCGAAGAGCGAACCAATGCTGCCGAACGGTGAGCCGGTGTCCGGCCCGTGGCACCTCATGACCTACGACTTCCAGATGAGGCCGGGCGCGGGCCTGGTGCCGCAGCCAATGATGGCCGCGGAGTAACAATCACAATCAACAAGCACGACCAAGGAGAGGACCATGACCAGCAAACCAGTTGAGACCGACGTGCTTGTCGTCGGCAGTGGCCCGGCCGGCGCGACCGCCGCGGCGCTGCTCGGCATGTACGGCGTCAAGCACATCCTGGTGACGAAATATGGCTGGCTCGCCGATACGCCGCGCGCCCACATCTCCAACCAGCGTGCGATGGAAGTGTTGCGCGATCTCGGTCTTGAGGAGAAGGCCGTTGCGCAGGCCGTGCCGCAGAATCTGATGGCCAACAACGTGTTCTGTGAGAGCCTCGCCGGCGAGGAATTCGGCCGGCTGTACTCCTGGGGCAATCATCCGTCACGCAAGGCCGACTATGATCTCGCGAGCCCGACCCGCATCTGCGACCTGCCGCAGAATTTCCTCGAGCCGATCCTGATCGAGGCCGCCGGCCAGCGCGGCACCTCGCTGTGCTTCAACACCGAGTTCGTCGACCTGGTGCAGGATGCCGACGGCGTCACCGCGACGGTGAAGGATCGCCTGTCCGGCGAGACCTATCAGATCCGCGCCAAGTACCTGATCGGCGCTGATGGCGGCCGCAGCCGGGTTGCCGAAGTGATCGGGCTGCCGATGGAGGGCCAGATGGGCCGCGCCGGCAGCATGAACATCATCGTGCAGGCGGATCTCAGCAAATACGTCGCGCACCGGCCGAGCGTGCTGTACTGGGTGCTGCAGCCCGGCGCCGAGATCGGCGGCATCGGCGCCGGCCTGATCCGCATGGTGCGGCCGTGGAACGAATGGCTGATCATCTGGGGCTACGACATCGAGCAGGGCGAGCGCAAGCTCAGCAATGACGAGGCGATCTCGATCGTGCGCAATCTGGTCGGCGACGAGACGCTTGAGGTCAAGGTGCGCTCGACCTCGACCTGGACCGTGAACGAGATGTATGCCGGCCACTATTCCTCGGGCCGCGTGTTCTGCGTCGGCGATGCCGTGCACCGCCATCCGCCGACCAACGGTCTCGGCTCCAACACCTCGATCCAGGATTCCTTCAACCTGTGCTGGAAGCTCAAGCTGGTGCTCGAGGGCCACGCCGCGCCGTCGCTGCTCGATACCTATTCGGCCGAGCGCCAGCCGGTCGGCAAGCAGATCGTGACCCGGGCCAACAAGAGCATCGGCGACTTCCCGCCGATCTTCGAGGCGGTGGGGCTGGTCGCCTCGACCGATCCCGCCGAGGCGCGCAAGGCGATCGCCGCGCGCAAGGCGCCGACTGCCGAGGGCAAGGCGCGACGTAAGAAACTTTACGAAGCCATCGCCAACAAGAGCTATGAGTTCAACTGCCACGGCGTCGAGCTGAACCAGCGCTATGGGTCGACCGCGGTCGTATCCGACGGCACGCCGATGCCGGCGTTCGCCAGGGATCACGAGCTCTACTATCAGGCGACCACCTGGCCCGGCGCGCATTTGCCGCATGTCTGGGTCGAGCATCACGGCGAGCGCAAATCGACGCTCGATCTCACCGGCAAGGGCCGCTTCACGCTGCTCACCGGGATCGGCGGCGATGGCTGGAAGACCGCCGCCGCGGCGGTCGAGAAGGCCTATGGCCTGCCGGTCGACGTGGTGACGATCGGCCCGCAGGGCTGCGACGCGCTCGACATCTATGCCGACTGGTATCGCCAGAGCGAGGTCGACGAGGACGGCTGCGTGCTGGTGCGTCCCGACATGTATGTCGCCTGGCGCGCCAAGGAGGCGTCGGCCAATGCCAGCGAGGTGCTGCTCCAGGTGTTCGGTCAGATCCTCGGCCGCAGCGCGCAAGCAAAGTCCGTCGCCGCCGCATGATGCGGCGGGGCGCCGGAAGTGATTTCAGAACGAAATGAACGGCGGCCGGCGTGCGACCGGCTTGCCTCAAGGAGGGGAAAATGAGCAAGGACGAATTTCGCGTCATGTCTTTCGATCGTCGTCGCGTGCTGCAGGGCATCGCCGGAGGCTTCGCCGCCGCAGGCAGTACGACATTGTTCGCGCCAGGCGTGCGCGCGGCCAACAAGCCGATCAAGATCGGCTATGTCTCGCCGAAGAGCGGGCCGCTCGCGGCCTTCGCTGAAGCCGACGATTTCGTGCTCGGCGAATTCCGGAAGTTCATCAAGGATGGCGTGAAGGTCGGATCGCAGACCTATCCGGTCGAGGTGGTGACTAAGGACAGCCAGTCTAATCCGAACCGCGCCGCCGAGGTCGCCAAGGAGTTGATCACCCGCGACAATGTCAGCCTGATCGTGGTCGGTGCCACGCCCGAGACCAACAACCCGGTGGCGACGCAGTGCGAGCTCGAGCAGGTGCCGTGCATCTCGACCGTCGCGCCGTGGCAGACCAACTTCATCGGCCGGCAGGCCAATCCGGGCGATCCCAAGAGCTGGAAGCCGTTCGACTATACGTTCCATTATTTCTGGGGACTCGAGGACGTCATCGGCGTCTTCACCAGCATGTGGAACCAGGTCGCGACCAACAAATCGGTCGGCGCGCTGTTCCCGAACGATGCCGACGGCAACGCCTGGGGCGACACCACGATCGGCTTTCCTCCGGTGCTCGCCAAGCAGGGCTTCAAGCTGACCGATCCCGGCCGCTTCCAGAATCTCACCGATGATTTCTCGTCGCAGATCGCCGCCTTCCGTGGCGCCGATGCCGAGATCATCACCGGCGTGATCATCCCGCCCGACTTCACCACCTTCTGGAACCAGTCGCGGCAGAAGGGGCTGAAGCCGAAGGTCGTGTCGGTCGCCAAGGCATTGTTGTTCCCGGCGTCGGTGCAGGCGCTGGGCAAGGGCGGCAACAACATCTCGACCGAGGTGTGGTGGACGCCGACGCATCCCTACAAATCGAGCCTCAGCGGCGTCAGCGCTGCCGATCTCGCCAAGGGCTATGAGCAGGCCTCCGGCAAGCAATGGACCCAGCCGATCGGCTTCGTGCATTCGCTGTTCGAGGTCGCGATCGACGCGATCAAGCGCTCCGGCGATCCCGGCGACGGCGCGGCGCTGGCGAAGGCGATCGGCGCCACCAAGCTCGACACCATCGTCGGCCAGGTTGCATTCGGCTCCAGCGCGGTGCCGCCGTTCGCGGCCAAGAACATCGCCAAGACGCCGCTGGTGGGCGGCCAATGGCGGCTCAGCGGCGACAAATACGACATGGTGATCACCGACAACAAGCTGGCGCCGCAGATTCCACTCGGCGGCGACATGCAGGCGCTGAGCTAGCGAACGTATCGCCGGAATATTGTCGATCGGAGATGCGCGGCCCGCCCGCGCATCTTCTCCCAGCAAATCCATGCGGTGAGCAACCATGCTCGAACTCCATTCCGTTTCGAAGAGGTTCGGCGCCATCGTGGTTGCCGACGGCATCGATCTGACCCTTTCGTCCGGCGAGGCGCTCGGTGTGATCGGGCCGAACGGCGCCGGCAAGTCGACGCTGTTCAACCTGATCACCGGACTGCTGCGGCCGGATGCCGGCCGCATCGTCCTCGATGGCGCCGACATCACACATCTCTCTCCGGAGGCGCGCTGCCGTGCCGGCATCGGGCGCTCGTTCCAGATCCCGCAACCGTTCGACCACCTCTCGGTGTTCGAGAACCTTGCGGTCGCCGCCCAGTTCGGTGGCGGATTGTCGGAGGCCGACGCCGTCCAGCATTGCGGTCGCATGCTTGATCTGACCGGCCTCGAAGCCAAGGCCAATCGGCTCGCCGGCAGCCTGCCGCTGCTCGATCGCAAGCGGCTCGAGCTGGCRCGGGCGCTCGCCACCAAACCGCGCACGCTGCTGCTCGACGAGATCGCAGGCGGGCTCACCGATGCCGAATGCCACGAGCTGGTCGAGACCATCCGGACCATCCACGCCGAAGGCGTCGCCATCGTCTGGATCGAGCACGTGGTGCATGCGCTGCTCGCCGTGGTGCAGCGGCTGGTCGTGCTCAATTTCGGCAAGGTCGTCGCCCAGGGTGTGCCGACCGAGGTGATGCGCTCGCGCGAGGTCGAGACCATCTACATGGGCGTGCCGGCATGACCGCGCTGCTCAATGTCTCCGCGCTCGATGCGTTCTATGGCGACTTCCAGGCGCTGTTCGGCATCGACTTCGAATTGAAAGAGGGCGAGGCGGTCGCGGTGATCGGTGCCAACGGTGCTGGCAAGTCGACCATGCTGAAGTCGCTGGCGGGACTCGTGAAGAACCGCCCCGATGCCATCCGTCTCAACGGGCGCGCAATCGGCAATGCGTCCGCCGCCAGCATCGTGCGGCTCGGCCTCGCGCTGGTCCCCGAGGGCCGCCAGCTGTTTCCCTCGCTCAGCGTCGAGGAGAACCTCTTGATCGGCGCCTATGGCGGCGAGCGCACCGCGCCGTGGGATCTCGCCGCGGTCTACCGGATGTTTCCGGTGCTCAGGGAGCGCCGGCGCGGCGCGGTCACGGCGCTGTCCGGTGGCCAGCAGCAGATGGTGGCGATCGGCCGCGCGCTGATGTCGAACCCACAGGTCCTGTTGTGCGACGAGATCAGCCTCGGCCTCGCGCCGATCGTGGTGGAGGACATCTACCGCATGCTGCCGCAGATCCGCTCCGGCGGTACTGCCGTCGTGCTGGTCGAGCAGGACATCGCCCGCGCGCTGCGGGCCGCCGATCGGTTCTACTGCCTGCAGGAGGGACGGGTGACGTTGAGTGGACGGCCAAACGACGTGGATCAGGACACGATCCGCGCGGCTTATTTCGGAGCATGAGGGAGCGATGAGCGGATTCGACACCATCATCGAAGGCGTGCTGCTCGGCGGCGTCTATGCGCTGTTCGCGCTCGGCCTGTCGCTGATCTTCGGCATCATGCGTCTCGTCAACCTGGCCCATGGCGACCTGATCCTGCTCGCGGCCTATCTGGTGCTCAGCGCCACCACCGCGCTCGGCGTGCCGCTTGCGGTCGCTTCGCTGCTGGTCGTCGCTGTGATGTTCGTGCTTGGTTTCGTGTTGCAGCGGCTGGTGCTGGAGCGCGTGCTCGGCGACGATATCCTGCCGCCGCTGCTGGTCACGTTCGGCCTGTCGATCGTGATCCAGAACGGGCTGCTGCTCGGCTATGGCGCGGACAGCCGTCGCCTGCAAGCCGGCGCGTTCGAATCATCATCGGTCACGCTGGCCCCGGGTCTCAGCGTCGGCCTCGCGCCGCTGACGGCGCTGGTGACGGCGATCGCCGCCGTCGCGCTGCTTCAGCTGATTTTCTATCGCACCTCGCTCGGCCGCGCCTTCCGCGCCACCGCCGACAATCCGGCGATCGCGCAATTGATGGGCGTCAACGAGCGCAATGTCTATGCCATCGCGGTCGGGCTCTCGCTCGCGGTGTCGGTGATCGCCGCTGTCGTGTTCGGTATCCGCGCCAGCTTCGATCCGTCGATCGGGCCGGCGCGGCTGCTCTACGCGTTCGAGGCCGTGATCATCGGCGGCCTCGGCAGCCTGTGGGGCACGCTGGCGGGCGGCATCGTGCTCGGGCTCGCGCAGGCGATCGGCGGCCGGATCAATCCGGAATGGCAGATCCTGGCCGGCCATCTCACCTTCCTGGCCGTGCTGATGGTGCGGCCGCGCGGTCTCTTCCCGGCGAGGCGGACATGAGCGTCGAGAGCATCGATATCCCGGCAGATCGGAAGGATCGTCAGGCCGATGTGCCGGTGTGGCAGGTCCGGGTTGGCACGCGCCTGTCGCGCGTCGCGGCCATGGCCGGCGTGGTGCTGGTCGTGGTGCTCGCGGTGCTGCCCGCGGTCGCATCGCGCAATCTGATCCAGGATCTGATCTTCGTTCTCACCATGCTGACCTTGGCGCAGCTCTGGAACGTGCTGGCCGGCTGGGGCGGACTGGTGTCGGTCGGGCAGCAGGCCTTCGTCGGGCTTGGCGCCTATGCGCTGTTCGCCGGCATCGTGATGGCCGGGCTCGATCCCGTGGCGGCGATCCCGCTGGCCGGGCTGTTCGCGGCGCTGATCGCGACCGTGCTCGGGCCGCTGCTGTTCCGGCTGGAAGGGCCATATTTCGCGATCGGCAGCTGGGTCGCCGCCGAAGCGTTGCGGCTGATCTGCGCGCAGTTCAAATCGCTCGGCGGCGGCACCGGGATGTCGATCTCGCCCAGCGAACTGTCGCAGATGTTCGGGCTGAAGGCGGTACAGGCGGTGCTCGGCCTGCGCCCGGCAGCGGCGCGCGACGTGCTGGTCTACTGGCTGGCACTGCTGCTCGCCGTGCTGGTCACGCTCGCGATCTATGCCTTCATGCGCTCGCGCCATGGCCTGGCGCTGGCGGCGAGCCGCGACAACGCGGCGGCAGCGCGCAGCGTCGGCGTGCGCACCGCGCGGATCCGGCACGTGCTGTGGATCGCGGTCGCGTTCGCCACCGGCATGGTCGGCGCGGTGGTCTACCTCCAGAAAGCGCGCATATCGCCCGACGCCGCCTTCAGCGTCACCGACTGGACCGCCTATGTGATCTTCATCGTCGTGATCGGCGGCGTGCGTACCATCGAAGGCCCGATGGTCGGCGTGCTGCTGCTCTGGGGGCTCGTCACCTGGCTCGCCCAATATGGCAGCCTCTACCTCGTCGTGCTCGGCACGCTCGCCATCCTGATCATGCTGTTCATGCCGCGCGGCGTATGGGGCGCGGCGGCGCGGCGCTGGCAATGGCAGCTGTTCCCGACCCAGCGCTGGCTCGGCCGCAGCGGCTAGCGCATGATGGGTTCAAATCGAAGCGCGTTGGCTTCGTGCTCGCTTTACCTCCGCATTGCGGAGAGGTCGATTTGCGGAGCAAATCGGGGGAGGGGCGCAGCTCCAACGAGAGACCGTAAACCCTCACCCGGCGCTACGCGCCGACCTCTCCCAAGGGAGAGGTGAACCTCCACCGCTCAGAACATCGTGTTGCTGTTCGCCGGGTTCTCGGGAACCGGTTGCACCACGTCCCAATGCTCGACGATCTTGCCATCCTCGAGCTTGAAGATGTCGATGATCGCGTTGCCGCGGGTGCCGGGCTCGCGCACGGCATGAACGTGCAGGATCACATAGTCGCCGTCGACGAACGAGCGCTTGATCTCGCTGTGCGAGTTCGGGAACTTCTCGCGCAGGAAGGCGATGAACTTGCGGAAGCCGTCCGGTCCGTCGGCCGCGCCGGGATTGTGCTGCACATAGCGGTTGCCGACATAGGCCAGCGCCGCGTCGGCGTCCTTCTGGTTTAGTCCCTTCTCGTAGAAGGCCAGCACCGCCTTGCGGTTGGCTTCCTGCTGCGCTTCGCTGGTCGCGGCCATAGCCGACGACGACGCGAGTGCAAGGAGGAGAGCGGCGACGACTGTCCGTGGCCGGAGAAGGGTGTTCATCTGGAGGCTCCCGAGGCTGAGCGATGGATAGCGCTCTCTACAGCGTCCATCTCCCGCCCGAAAGAACGCACTCCTGGCTCACATGGTCACCGGGAGATACCGGGCCTATGCCGCCTGCGCCGCTGCGCCATGCGCGTGCTTGTCGATGGCGTCGATGATCTCGGGCCACATCGGGATCGGCAGCGCATGGCCCATGCCTTCGATCATCAGCAGCTTGGCGCCCGGGATCGAGACCGCGGTGTCCTTGCCGCCCTCGGGATGCACCAAGGGATCGATGGTGCCGTGGATCACCAGCGTCGGCGCCTTGACGCTGCGCAAGCGCTCCTTGCGACTGCCGGAGGCGAGGATGGCGCGCAGCTGGCGGCCGACACCCTCCGGATTGAGACCGCGCTCAAAGGTGCGCCGCGCACGTTCAGGATCGAGCGCCTCGTCCTCCGGGAACGAGCCGTTGCGCAACACTTTCCAGGTCTGTCCGAAGCGGACGAAATACTCCTCCTTGCTCTTCGGCGGCGGTGCCATCAGCACCGCGGTCGCCTCGCGGGTCGGGCCCGGGATCTTGGGATTGCCTGTGGTCGACATGATCGAGGTCAGCGAGCGCACCCGCTCGGGGAAGGTGATCGCAACCTCCTGCGCGATCATGCCGCCCATCGAGGCGCCGACCAGATGCGCGGTACGGATGCCGAGCGCGTCCATCAGCCCGATCGTGTCGCGGGCCATGTCTGCGAGTTTGTAGGGCGCGGCGACCGGGATCTTCAGGAAGCGCAGCTTGATCAGCTCGAGCGCGGTCAGCCGCTTGCCGCCGCTCATCCGCGACGACTTGCCGATATCCCTGTTGTCGAATCGGATCACGCGAAAACCGCGCGCGGCGAGCTGCCGGCAGAACTCGTCGTCCCAATGGATCATCTGGGCGCCGAGGCCCATGATCAGCAGCAGCGGCTCSGCATTCGCATCGCCAAAGACCTCGTAGCAGATGTCGATGTTGTTGGCGCGGGCRAGCTGCGGCGGCTGATGGGCGAGCGTGGTCACGKGCGTCCTCTTCCGGATTCGAGGTCAGGAACCTGCATGCTGCCATGGATTGACGCAGCGCAGAAGGGCTTCGACGCCGCGGGTCGYGCCGCGCTGTTGACCGATCAGCGGCAACAGTGTCGTATGGCACGAACAAGTGGAAGYGCGACAAGCGCTCGGGATTGGTGAGGAGGAGGGCCGCATGGCCGACAAGGGCAACGACCCTGCCGTGATCTGGCAGACGATGATTGGCGAGATGGAGAAGGGGTTCAACTCCTTCGGCAACCAGTTGATGAGCTCGCCTGAATTCTCGAAGGTGATGAACCAGGCCGGCGGCGTCGCGGCCGGSGCGCARAARCAGCTYGGCGAGCTGATGGAGAAGTATCTGCTGGCGATGAACCTGCCGAGCCGCGCCCAGCTCGTCGGCATGGCCGAGCGCCTGCARTCGATGGAGACCCAGCTCAACGAGATCAAGACGCTGYTGCAGCAGGTGCATCACAATTCGCTGGCGCCGGACGACGGYTATGGCGCGACGCCGCGGCCGCCGCGCACCAAGCGCCCGCCATCCGAGGGAGACGGCACATGAATGCTCCCACCGGATTTGATTTCGCCTCGATCTCCGAGCGGGTGCAGTCCGAGGTACAGCGTGCGATCCAGCGCAGCATCAAGGGCGTCGAGTATTTCTCGAGTTCGGGCCCCACGCTCGGCGAGACCCCGAAGGACGTGCTGTATTCGCGCGGCACCATGAACCTCTATCACTACCGGCCGCAGKCCGACGAGGTCTATCGCGTGCCGGTSCTGATCGTGATGGCGACCACCAACCGCGGYTACATCCTCGACCTGGTGCCGGGSCAGAGCTTCATCGAATTCCTGCTCAAGCGCGGCTTCGAYGTCTACATGCTGGAYTGGRCYGCGCCGAAGCCYGAGGAGAAGTCGCTSCGCATGGAGGACTACGTCCTCGACTTCATYCCGGAATCGGTCCGCCGCGTGCAGCAGGTCTCCGGCGAGAAGGAYGTCTCGGTGATCGGCTATTGCTTCGGCGGCGTGCTSTCGYTGCTCTATGGCTCGATCTTCAACGACGGGCCGATGAAGAAYYTGATCTGCTTCACCACGCCGATCGAYTTCCGCGAGATGAAGCTGTTCTCGAAYTTCGCCGACCGCCGCTACTTCGACGTCGACCGCCTGATCGACAGCACCGGCAACATGCCGCCCGARCTGATCCTGCAATCGTTCGACATGTTGCGGCCGGCYGCGCGYGTMGCYGGSCAGATCCAGCTCTGGGACAACATCTGGAACGACGAGTTCGTCAAATCGTACCGGATGTTCGACCGCTGGGCGACCGACACGCTGCCGCTGGCCGGCGAATATTTCCGCGCCATCACCAAGGACCTGATGTGGGACAACAAGCTCTACAACGACACCATGACGGTCGGCGGCCGCGCGGCCAGGCTTGCCGACATCAAGGTKCCGATCCTGCAYGCGGTCGCCGAGCACGACCACATCGTGCCSTATGAYGCGGCAAAGCACCTGATCACCAAGATCGGCTCSGMGGACAAGGAGGAGGTGATGCTGAAAGGCGGTCACGTCTCGCTGGTCGCCGGCGCCAATGCAATCAAGCGGCTGTGGCCGAARCTSGACWMCTGGTTGGGCAAGAGATCGACATGACYGAACAACGTTCCTAYCCGCGCCACGTCAMGACCGAGGCCGGCGAYATCGAGTTCCGGCTGATGACGCGGGCCGACGAGGCCGCGGTGCTGGCCTTCGCGCAGAAGCTGCCGACGCATGATTTGCTGTTCCTGCCGCGCAACATCAGCCAGCCGAAGGTGCTGTCGGCCTGGGTCAACGAGATCGAGCGCGGYGACATCACGAGCCTGCTYGCGATCAAGGATGGCARGGTGGTCGGCTGCGGCACGCTGGTGCGYGAYCCGCACTCCTGGTCGCCGCATGTCGGCGAGATCCGGATGGTGGTGTCGCTCGAMGTGCGCGGGCAGGGCGTCGGCCGGGCGYTGTCRCAGGARACSTTCGCCATYGCSCTYGGCGCCGGGCTGGAGAAGTTCTCGGTGCAGATGACGGTCGACCAGCGSGCGGCGATCGCGCTGTTCGAAAGCCTCGGCTTCAAGGCGGARGCYCTGCTGCGSGACCAYGTCCGSGATGTCGAGGGCARGACCCACGACATCGTCGTGCTCGGGCACAAYGTGGCGCAGGTCCGGGCGCAAATGGAGGCATAYGGGGTGTCGGAYGCGGTTGGRGGTAAYTAGAAACCGTTCRCCGCTGACGCGTTAGGCAATCTGCCGGATWTTCWTSCWATTCACAGGTTCGTGATRTSGCGCTGCAACATTRATRTTGCAGCGCACCATGGGGTGTGCCATAACACCGTTGCCCCGGGCCAATCCGGACGGGGTGAGCCCATAGCTCAAACCTGAGGATGGAGAGACCCCAATGACCACCGAAACCAATTCCGTGCTGAACAGCGTCAAGGAAGCCTTCGCGCCCGTCACCGAGGCGTTCACCAAGCTGCAGAACCTGGAAGTTCCGGAAGCCGCCCGCGAGTTCGTGAAGAAGCAGGCCGAGGCCGGCAAGTCCCGCGCCGCCGATGCTTATGCCGGCTCCGAGAAGGTGACCTCCGTGATCGAGTCCGCCGTTGCCGGTTCGGTGACCGAAGCCGCCAAGATCAGCCGCAACATCCAGCAGGCGATCTACAACGACGCCGAGGCGTTCTTCGCCGGTATCGACAAGCTCGCGTCCGCCAAGTCGCTGAGCGAAGCTGCCCAGATCCAGTCGGAGCTGGTCCGTGCGCGCGGCGAGCTGTTCGTTTCGCGGGCGAAGGCCACGTCGGAGTATCTCGGCAAGCTCGTCACCGATGGTGCGAAGTCCGCGCAGGACAACTTCGCCAAGGTCTACGGCAAGACCGCCTGATCGCACTTGCGCTGACCACTGCCCTTTCCGAAGGCCCGCCCTTTCGCGGGCCTTCTTTTTTGCCTGTTCGGACGTCATCCCGAGAGGATGTGGAGCTTTGTCCTCATCCACTGTCGTCGTCGCCCGGCTCGACCGGGCGACCCAGTACGCCGCGGCCCATCGGCTCAAGCACGACCGTTTCTGGAATACTGGATCACCCGCATGCGCGGGTGGTGACACTGAGCAAGCTGAGGGGTGCGAGCGGACGCAAACTAGCGTACATTCGAAAGTCTCCATGACCCTTCCCGCCAGCCTTGTCGCAATGCCCGTCGATGCCGAACGCGCGGCCGAACTGCGCCGCGTGAAGTGGCTGGCGACCGGGGTGCTGGCGGCAACCCTCATCATCTTCATCGCAGCGAAGGCGCTGCTGCCGGTGCATCCCGTATTCGGCTTCATCGCGGCATTCGCCGAGGCCGCGACCATCGGCGGGCTCGCCGACTGGTATGCCGTCGTCGCGCTGTTCAAGCGGCCGCTGGGATTGCCGATCCCGCACACCGCGATCATCCAGAGCAACCAGGAACGCATCGCCGAGAAGCTCGGCGAGTTCATCGAGAACAACTTCCTGGAATCAGGCCCGGTCGAGGCCAAGCTGCGCGAGATCGACTTCGGTTCGTTCATCGCCGACTGGCTGCGCGACCGCAAACGTTCGGAGGACCTCGCCCGTTTCGTGTTGCGGATGCTGCCTGAAGCGTTCGCGGCGACCGAGAGCTCGGGCTTGATGCAGTTCATCAGCCGCCGCGTCACGACGCAGATCCTGTCGGTCGATCTGGCGCCGCTCGCGGCCGGCGTACTGCGCGGCTTCGTGCAGGACGGCAAGCATGAGGGGCTGCTCGACGACCTGTTGCGTGCGCTGCACCAGACACTGACGCAGCAGGAGACGATGGCCGTGATCCGCGACAAGGTTCGCGCGGAGATGCCGACGCTGCTCAAGCTCTATCGTGCCGACAAGTTCGTGGTGAACCGGATCATCGCCTCGGCCACGAAATTCTTCGAGGAAGTGCGCAACGATCCGCAGCATCCGTTTCGTGGCGAGTTCGACCGCATGCTGCTGTCGTTCGTCGACCGGCTCGGCAGCGACAAGGCATTCGCCGATCGCATCGACGGTCTCAAGCGCGATCTGATGGCGCGGCCCGAGCTCGCCAATCTCGGGCGCACCATCTGGGCCAACGTCAAGGACTTCATCGAGCGTAGCGCCTCGGGCGAGTCGCAGGTGCTGCAGCATCAGCTGGCGAGAATGTTCGTCGAGGCCGGCGAGGCGCTCGATGGCGACGCCGAGTTGCGCAACGAAATCAATCAGGGCCTGGTCGCGATCCTGCGCGCCGTCGTTGCCGAGCAGAAGAGCGGCGTCTCGACTTTCATCGCCGATCAGATGAAGAGCTGGGACATGGAGCAGCTGATTGCGCTGATCGAGGTCAATGTCGGCAAGGATCTGCAATACATCCGCTTCAATGGCTCGCTGATCGGCGGGCTTGCCGGGCTCGCACTTTACACGCTGGAATATGTGCTGCGGCTGCTGTGACCGATTGGGCACGCAAGTGACTTTAGTTGTGGCAAGTGTGACCTGAACCGCTTGCGCGAAAGTGATCGGTTTCCTAGCTTTTCAAGGTTGATTGTTGCGTTGCGGAACGATTCCGCCGGGGTTGCGTCAATCCTGCTGACGCATTCCTGATGATCCCATTGCCGGCCGCCGCGACGTCAGGGGCCGTGAAGAGGAGCTGAAATGTCGGTTGCTGCGCAGACGCTACGCCCGCCGTCCAGGACGCTGATGTTTCTGGAAGGCCGCGCCATTCACGAACTCGGTGCCTTCCTTGGCGCATTGCCGCTGCTGAGCCTCGCGCCGCGCGGCGACGGGCATCCCGTGCTCGTGCTGCCGGGGCTGATCGCTTCCGACATGTCGACCCGGCCGCTGCGCGACTTCCTCAAGACCAAGGGTTACGCCGTCAGCGGCTGGCGCCAGGGCCGTAACCTCGGGCTGCGCTCCGGCGTGCAGGACGGCATGGTCGATCTGCTGCAGGAAATGAATGAAACCAGCGGCCGCAAGGTCTCGCTGGTCGGCTGGAGCCTCGGCGGCCTCTATGCGCGCCAGCTCGCCAAGATGATGCCCGACCGCGTGCGCCAGGTGATCACGCTCGGCAGCCCGTTCGCCGCCGGCCCGAAATCGACCAACGCCTGGCGCGTCTACGAGATGGCCAGCGGCCGTCGCGCCGACGAGGACGATTCGCGTTTCGGCGGCTCGCTCGCCAGTGCGCCACCGGTGCCGACCACCGCGATCTTCAGCCGCACCGACGGCGTCTGCGCCTGGCAGGGTTGCCGCGAAGAGAGCTCGTCGATGACCGACAGCATCGAGGTCGAGAGCAGCCATTGCGGCATGGGCCATCACCCGGCCGTGGTCTACGCCGTGGCCGATCGCCTCGCGCAGAAGGACGGCGAGTGGGCGCCGTTCGATCGCAGCGGCTGGCGCAGCTTCGTCTACCCGGATCCGAACCGCTAAGCGGTTCTTCCTCGCTGCGCCCCGTTTGCGGGGCGAGGCAGTAGAGGTTCCGCGCCCGGATTGTCGTGAATCGACAAAACGCGCTATGCGTTGGGGCATGCCGCAGCCGCTTGCCCGCATCGTCGATCAGCTGAAGCGCGAACCGTCGCGCACCGGCTCGATCATCATCACCGTGTTCGGCGATTCGATCGTGCCGCGCGGCGGCGCGGTGTGGCTCGGCACGCTGCTCGAATTCTTCACATCGCTCGACATCGACGGCAATGTGGTGCGCACCGCGATGTCGCGGCTTGCGGCCGACGGCTGGCTCGAGCGCAGCAAGGTCGGCCGCAACAGTTTCTATCGGTTGAATGCCAGGGGACGGCAGACCTTCGACACCGCGACCCGGCACATCTACGATCCGCCGCCGTCGGACTGGACCGGCCGTTTCGAGCTGCTGTTGATCGGCAATGCCGAGGACCGCGACGCCGCGCGCGAGGCGTTGAAGAATGCCGGCTTCGGCAGCCCGCTGCCCGGCGTGTGGGTCGCGCCGTCGGGCGTGCCGATCCCCGACGAAGCTGCACGCGCGATCCGCCTCGAAGTGTCAGCGGAAGATGACAGCGGACGCCGGCTGCTCAGCGAGAGCTGGCCGCTCGATCGCACCGCGGACGCCTATCTCAAATTCATGAAGACGTTCGAGCCGCTGCACGGCTCGATCATCCGAGGCGAGAAACTCAGCGACGTCGACGCCTTCACCGCGCGCATCCTGCTGATCCATCACTACCGCCGGGTCGTGCTGCGCGATCCGCTGCTGCCGGCGCCCCTTCTGCCGAAGGATTGGCCGGGCAGGGCTGCGCGGAAACTCTGCGGCGAGATCTATCGCGGGGTGCTTTCGCCGTCGGAACAATGGCTTGACCAGCATGCAACCAACGAGGACGGGCCGCTGCCGAAGCCCAACGGGGCGGTGGCGCGGCGTTTCGAGGATGTCTGAACATATTACAAAAATATCTTGCATTTGGAAAATTGTGTTATATGTTCGTACCTAACAACACACTGGGAGGTCGGCCATGTATACGCAGGCGCTCAATTCATCCGACGGCGACGATCGCGGCGTCGAGGATGTTGCCCGTGCCAGTCAGTTCCAGGCCCGCATCGATGCCGATGAGCGCATCGAGCCCAACGACTGGATGCCTGCGGCCTACCGCAAGACGCTGACCCGGCAGATTTCCCAGCACGCCCATTCCGAAATCGTCGGCATGCTTCCCGAAGGCAACTGGATCACCCGCGCGCCGTCGCTGCGCCGCAAGGCCGCGCTGCTCGCCAAGGTGCAGGACGAATGCGGCCACGGGCTTTATCTCTACGCCGCCGCCGAGACGCTCGGCACCTCGCGCGAGGAGCTCGTCGACGGCATGCTCTCGGGCAAGGCGAAATATTCCTCGATCTTCAATTACCCGACGCTGACCTGGGCCGACATCGGCACCATCGGCTGGCTGGTCGATGGCGCCGCGATTATGAATCAGATCCCGCTGTGCCGCTGCTCCTATGGTCCCTATGCGCGCGCGATGATCCGCGTCTGCAAGGAGGAATCGTTCCATCAGCGCCAGGGTTTCGAGATCATGGTGACCTTGTGCCGCGGCACCGCGGAGCAGAAGGCGATGGCGCAGGATGCGCTTGATCGCTGGTGGTGGCCCTCGCTGATGATGTTCGGCCCCTCGGACGATGCCTCCGTCCACTCGGCCCAGTCGATGGCCTGGAAGATCAAGCAGAACTCGAACGACGAGCTGCGCCAGAAATTCATCGACGCCACCGTGCCGCAGGCCGACTTCCTCGGTCTGACGATTCCCGATCCCGGCATGAAGCAGAACGAGAACGGCAATTGGGTGCACAGCCCGATCGACTGGGACGAGTTCAAGCAGGTGCTGGCCGGCAACGGCCCCTGCAACCGCGAGCGTCTCGCCGCGCGCCGCAAGGCGCATGAGGAAGGTGCCTGGGTGCGCGAGGCGGCTGCGGCCTATGCCGAGAAGCGCAAGAGCCGCCAACTCGCGCAAGCCGCCGAATAAGGAGCGCTCAAGATGGCCACGCCGAACGTTCCGCTCTGGGAAGTCTTCATCCGCAGCCGCAACGGCCTCGCGCACAAGCATGTCGGCTCACTGCACGCGGCGGATTCGACGCTTGCACTGCAAGCCGCGCGCGACATCTACACCCGCCGCGGCGAGGGGCTGTCGATCTGGGTGGTGCCCTCGAACGCGATCACCGCGTCCGATCCCACCGAGAAGGGCATGATGTTCGAGCCGGCGGAATCCAAGATCTACCGTCACCCGACGTTTTACGACGTGCCGGACGAAGTCGGGCATATGTGACTTCTCTCCGCTCGTCATTGCGAGCGCAGCGAAGCAATCCATCGGGCCGCGAAGCGAGAAGCAAGCATGGATTGCTTCGTCGCTCCGCTCCTCGCAATGACGAAACCAGCGAGTTGATCAAATGGCCGTCGCCAACATCGAAGTCTCCGAAACGCCGCTGGTGCTCTACGCGCTGCGCCGCGCCGACGATGCGCTGATCCTCGGCCATCGCCTGTCCGAATGGTGCGGCCATGCGCCCGCGATGGAAGAGGACATGGCGCTCGCCAATATGGGTCTCGATTTGCTCGGCCAGGCCCGCGAGCTCTATGCTTATGCCGCCAAGGTCGAAGGCCGCGGCAACGACGAGGACAAGTTCGCCTATCTGCGCGACGTCAGGCAGTACCGCAATCTGCTGCTGGTTGAGCAGCCGAACGGCGATTTTGCCCGCACCATGGTGCGGCAGTTCTTCTACGCGGCGTTCGCCGATCTCTACTGGCGCGCGATGATGGCATCCTCCGATCCGACGTTTGCCGCGATTGCGGCGAAGTCGGAAAAGGAAAGCGCCTATCACGTCAGGCATTCGTCGGAATGGATCGTCCGTCTTGGCGACGGCACCGCGGAGAGCCACCGCCGCGCGCAGGATGCGATCGACGACCTCTGGGCCTATACCGGCGAGATGTTCGCGGTCGACGACGGCGAGCGCGGCCTGATCGACGCCGGCACCGCGATCGATCCGGCGACGCTCAAGTCGCGCTGGCTGAAGACCGTGACCGGCATCGTCAACGAGGCGACGCTGGCGCTGCCGAAGAGCGATTGGATGCAGCAGGGCGGCCGCGTCGGCAGCCATAGCGAGCATCTCGGCCATCTGCTCAGCGAATTGCAGTCCCTGCAGCGGACCTTCCCGGGGGCAACATGGTGACGGTCGCCCTCAGCGATGCCGATCTGCGCCGGCGCGCCTGGAGCGCGGCCGCGCAGGTGGTCGACCCGGAAATCCCGGTATTGACCATCGCCGATCTCGGCGTGCTGCGCGATGTCGCCGTCCACGACGGCCAGGTCGAGGTCGCGATCACGCCGACCTATTCCGGCTGTCCCGCGATGAACATGATCGCGCTCGAGATCGAGCTCGCGCTGGAGCGCGAAGGTATTCGCCGGCCCAAGGTCCGCACCGTGCTGTCGCCGGCCTGGACCACCGACTGGATGAGCGAGGACGGCCGTCGCAAGCTCAGGGAATACGGCATCGCGCCGCCGCTGCCGGGCTCCTCGCGCCGCGCGCTGTTCGGCGAGCAGCAGGTTGCGTGCCCGCAATGCGGATCAAGCGACACCGAACTGCTGTCCGAATTCGGCTCGACGTCGTGCAAGGCGCTGTGGCGTTGCAAGAGCTGCCGTGAACCCTTCGACTATTTCAAGTGTCATTGACCATGTCGACACCACGATTCCACCGTCTGTCCGTCAGCGATCTGCGCCGCGAGGCGTCCGACGCGATCTCGATGACCTTTGCGATCCCCGACGATCTGCAAGGCGACTACCGCTTCACGCCCGGCCAGTATTTGACTTTGCGCACCACCATGGACGGCGAGGAGGTCCGCCGTTCCTATTCAATCTGCTCCGGTCCCGACGACGGCGAGCTGCGCATCGCGGTGAAGAAGGTCGATGGTGGTGCGTTCTCGAACTGGGCCGCCGACGAGCTGAAGACCGGCGACGAGCTCGACGTGATGACGCCGACCGGCCGCTTTGGTGTCGCGCACGCACCCGGCGAGGCGCGAACCTATGTCGGCTTCGCCGCCGGCAGCGGCATCACGCCGATCCTCTCGATCATCAAGGGCGTGCTGGCGCGCGAGCCGGACAGTCGCTTCTTCCTGTTCTACGGCAACCGCTCGACCGAAGGCGTCATGTTCCGCGAGGCGCTGGAGGAGCTGAAGGACCGCTTCATGCAGCGGCTGTCGGTGTTCCACGTCATCTCGGGCGAGGAGCAGGACATCCCGATCCTGCACGGCCGGCTCGATGGCGAGAAGGTGCGGGTGCTGCTGCGCTCGCTGGTGCCGGCCTCAACCGTCGATCACGTCTTCGTCTGCGGCCCGGCCGCGATGAGCGAGACCATCGAGGCGACCTGCCGCGAGATCGGCATCGCCGACGAGCGCATCCATGTCGAACGCTTCGTCTCGGAGTTCGGCGGCAAGCCGCGCCCGAAGGTGGTCGTTGCCGCCGGCGCGCCGCCGAAGGCGATCGCCGGGCTGATCATCGACGGCAAGCGCCGCGAGGTTCCGGTCGCCGACGGCGAGTCGATCCTGGATGCCGCGCTGCGTGCAGGCATGGACTTGCCGTTCGCCTGCAAGGGCGGCATGTGCTCGACCTGCCGCGCCAAGCTGGTTGAAGGCGAGGCACCGATGGATCTGAATTATTCGCTGGAGCCGTGGGAGCTGAAGGCGGGGTTCATCCTCACCTGTCAGGCCAAGCCGTGCTCCGGCAAGGTCGTGGTCGACTATGATCACGTCTAGTTGTCATTCCGGGGCATCGCGGAGCGATGAGCCCGGAATCCATAACCACTATCGTGAGTATGGATTCCCCGATGCGCACTGCGCATCTGAGGCCTGCGCCTTGCGGCGCATCCCGGAATGACGGCGCAAGTGTTGACACCCAAGGTGTCGCGCCCAACACTGATATGAAGCCAAGAGGCCCGTCGCAACGGGTCCGCGCACAGGGAGTTCGATGTGAATGTGAAGGCCACGCTATCATCCGAGGATGTCGCCCGCGCCTGCGCGGAGGCGATGTGGAAGGACGACGACGCCAGCAAGGGTCTCGGCATGGAGCTCGTCGAGATCAAGCCGGGGCAGGCTACGATGGCGATGACGGTGCAGCCGCACATGGTCAACGGCCAGCGCATCTGCCATGGCGGCTACATCTTCACGCTCGCGGATTCTGCCTTCGCGTTTGCCTGCAACAGCCGCAACGATCGCGCAGTGGCGGCGCAGGGCAATATCACCTTCATCCGGCCCGGCAAGCTCGGCGATCGCCTGGTGGCGACCGCGCGCGAGATCTCGCGCAGCGGCCGCTCGGGAATTTACGACGTGCGCGTCACGGCCGGCGACTGCGTGATCGCCGAATTCCGCGGACATTCGCGGGTGATCCAGGGCAGCTGGCTGCCGGACACGGACATCAAGGCATAAGGTTTTGGGGGAAACGTCGATGGCAACGGCAAAGCTCAGGGTTGGGGACAGCGGCTATCACGCCGAGCTCGATACGGCTGAACGCGCCTCGCGCGACGAGATCATGGCGCTGCAGACCAAACGGCTCGCCTGGTCGCTCAAGCATGCCTATGACAATGTCGCGCACTACAAGAAGAGCTTCGACGCTGCGGGCGTGCACCCCACAGACTTCAAGCAGCTCCCCGATCTCGCCAAATTCCCGTTCACGGTGAAGACCGATCTGCGCGACAATTATCCCTTCAACATGTTCGCGGTGCCGCGCGAGCAGTTGGTACGGGTCCATGCTTCTTCTGGCACGACAGGCAAGCCGATCGTGGTCGGCTACACCAAGGCGGACATCGATACCTGGGCGGATGTGATGGCGCGCTCGATCCGCGCCGCCGGCGGCCGCAAGGGCATGCTGATGCACAATGCCTATGGCTATGGCCTGTTCACCGGGGGCCTCGGTGCGCATTACGGCGCCGAGCGGCTCGGCTGCACGGTGGTCCCGATCTCCGGCGGCATGACCGAGCG
>BFBZ01000613.1_pt1 | contig 31424 bp, 33 predicted proteins | sample 1888401 | NCBI WGS metagenome assembly BFBZ01 (sample SAMD00112614, study PRJDB3348) | symbiont metagenome | host: Chara braunii
CAACGATCCTTTCACTTCTTCTTCGGCAAACCGGGAAGTCCCGGGAAACCACCACCGAGGCCCGGCAGCTTGGCGCCGCCCAGACCTGGCAATCCGCCACCGCTACCGAGGCCCGGCAGGCCGCCTGGACGGCCGAGGCCGGCGGCTTCGGCCTGCTTTTGCAGGGCTTCGAGCTGTTTTGGGTCCATGTTCGACAGGTCGGGCATGCCGCCCATTCCGCCGCCAAGACCCATCTTGCCGGCAAGGCCGCCCATCAGCTGCTTCATCATGCCGCCTTTGCCCTTGCCGCCCATCATCTTCATCATGTCCGCCATCTGGCGGTGCATCTTCAGAAGCTTGTTGATGTCGGAGGCGTCGGTACCGGAGCCGGCGGCGATGCGCTTCTTACGGGAATGTTTCAGGATGTCCGGGTTGGCGCGCTCGGCCTTGGTCATCGAGGAGATGATGGCGAGCTGGCGGCCGAAAAGCTTGTCGTTCAGACCGGCAGCGGCCATCTTGTCCTTCATGCCGGACATGCCGGGCATCATTCCCATGATGCCGCCCATGCCGCCCATGTTCTGCATCTGGCGCAGCTGGTCTGCGAGGTCGTTCAGGTCGAACTTGCCCTTGGCCATCTTGGCGGCCATGGCGGCCGCCTTTTCGGCGTCGATATTCTCGGCTGCTCTCTCGACCAGCGAAACGATGTCGCCCATGCCGAGGATACGGTCGGCGATACGGCGGGGATGGAATTCCTCCAGCTCGCCCATCTTTTCGCCGACACCGATCAGCTTGATCGGCTTGCCTGTCACGGCGCGCATCGAAAGGGCTGCACCGCCGCGGCCATCGCCGTCCATGCGGGTCAGCACGAGGCCGGTAATGCCGACGCGCTCATCGAAATTGCGGGCGAGATTGACTGCGTCCTGACCGGTCAGCGAATCCGCGACCAGAAGGATTTCATGCGGGTTGGACCGCTTCTTGATGTCGGCCATCTCGACCATGAGCGGCTCGTCGATATGCGTGCGGCCGGCGGTATCGAGAATGACGACGTCATGGCCGCCGAGCTTGGCGGCCTGCACGGCGCGGGCGGCGATATCGGTCGGTGACTGGCCGGCGATAACGGGAAGCGTATCGATGTTGGCCTGGACGCCGAGCTGGCGCAGCTGCTCCTGCGCTGCCGGACGGCGCGTGTCGAGCGAGGCCATCAGGACCTTCTTCCGGTCGCGGCTGGTCAGACGGTGGGCGATCTTGGCGGACGTCGTGGTCTTGCCCGAGCCCTGCAGACCGACCATCATGACGACGACCGGCGCCGGCGCGTTGAGGTCGATGCCGACACCGTCGCCGCCGAGCATTTCGATCAGCTCGTCATGGACGATCTTGACGACCATCTGGCCCGGCTTGATCGACTTCAGGATCTCGGCGCCGACGGCCTTTTCACGGACGCGGTCGGTAAAGGAGCGAACAACGTCAAGCGCCACGTCGGCTTCGAGAAGCGCACGGCGAACCTCGCGCAGTGCTGCGGAAACATCGGCTTCCGAAAGCGCGCCGCGGCCTGTCAGTCCATTCAGAATGGAACCAAGACGGTCCTGGAGGTTTTCAAACATCAGTTCTTCCTTATCGATCGCCTGGAGCTTTGGATTTGCGCATATGCGCGGGTCTTTGCCCGAAAACGTCGTGCTTTTCCATGACGAAAACAAGACGCAAAGCCAAAAACCACCCGAGGGCGCATCGCGCTGTCGGGTGTTGACCTCCGGGATCTCTTTATACCTTTATGGGTCCCGGTCGGTGGCTCGGAGGCTTGTGCTCGTCGCAGATTGCGGGCGATAAACAGGAAAAGGCCATCAAAGTCAACCCAAAGCGGCGGAAATGCCTGGGATGCATGCCCAATATCACTATATGAACCTCGCTTTGCCACCAATACCAGCCTCCCACGATGATATCGATCCCCGCCAAGAGATGTTTTCCCGAGACAGATCAGAATGAATGATGCAGCCCTGACCAATCTTCTTGCCGCCTGTCGCACCTATGCTGGCGGCCGGGTCGATGCGCGGTTCAACGCGGCGGCGCAAGCCTTTTATGCCGACGCCAAGGTGCAGCCGAAAATCGTGACGAGGGCGGCACGGGAGCTGCGCGGACTGCCGCCGCCGGGAGCGGCGATCCTGGCCAATATGCTCGGCACCATCGCCGAGACTGGCGGTTCGGCCGAGCGCAGCGGCCCAGCCGTGTGGGAGCTTTTTACGGCTTGGCTGCCGCAGATCCATCGTGGCTTTGCCAGCCGCAAGGAATTGAGCCCCAAGCAGCGGCAGCTGCTCGAGGCCTTTCAGCTGCTTGGCCAGTCCGCCGTCACGCATCTCGCCGCGATGCCGAAAGAGCGCGCGCTTGCCGCCGGTGACGTCAATCTGATGGCGCAGCTGGCCCAGCTGCAGGACTATACTCCGGGGGCTGCCTGGGTGCGCCATATGCTTCTGAGCCGCAGCGACCGCTTGCTCGTCCTGCATGGGCCGAGTGGACGCGGCTTCCGCTTGCGGTACGAGAATATCGTCAACTGCTTTCATCTGTTCACGCTGATCCAGTCCGCCTTCGGTGAGACGCTGCCGGGCGGCCGCGCGCCCAACAGGTTTATTGTCGATATGGCGCGCTGCGTCACCGTAGTGGAAGAGGGCAATGACGAGCCCTGGTGGCGCTATGAAACGGTGCAGCCCGATTTATCCGGCACCACAGAGATATCGGGCGAGGCCTCCGTTGATACTATTGCGCGCGTCGAGGGCACGCAGGTCATTCTGCTGTCGCCCTCGCTCGAAGGCGCGGCGTTCTGGGATACGAGCTTCTTCACGCCGCAGCTTTTTGCCATGCCTGCGAATGTCGTGATCGAAGAGACGCTGACGGCGCGCGAGACCGAAGAGTGGCTGGCGAGGATTGGGCGACCCGCCAAGCGGGAAGAGACGGACGAGCGAAAGGCGGACGGAGAATGACGACAGCATCAGGTCCCGGCCGAAAGCGGAATCCCTATTATCAAGGCCCGACATCAGACCATTTCGATGGCCTGCGCTTCTTCAATCCGGGCGGGGTCGGGCCGGGCAATTCGCTTGATCTGCTGAAATGGCAGCTCGCCGGCGGCCGGGTGCGCTGGCCCAATCCGGTCATCAGCATGTTTCCGCCCGCCAAGCCCGATCGGCATGTGTTTGGCCAGCAGATGCGGGTGACGATGGTCGGGCATGCCTCGATGCTGGTGCAGATCGCCGGCCTCAACATCCTGACGGATCCGGTCTGGTCGGAGCGGGTCAGCCCGTTCCGCTCTGTCGGGCCGAAGCGTGTGGTGCCGCCTGGCATCCGCTTCGAGGACCTGCCGCCCATCGATCTCGTGCTCGTCACGCACAATCATTACGACCATCTCGATGTTGCGACGCTGGCGCGGCTGCAGGCCGTCCATCGGCCGAAAATCGTCACGCCACTCGGCAATGACACAATCATCCGTCGCACCGTTCCCGATGCCGATATCGCCGTTGTCGATTGGGGCGATCGCATTGCCGTCAAGGGCGGGGTGACCATTGACGTCGAGCCCTGCCACCACTGGTCGGCGCGCGGCATGGGCGACCGGCGCATGGCGCTTTGGGCGGCTTTCGTGCTGACGACGCCGGCTGGCAAGATCTACCATGTGGGCGACACCGGCTTTCATGAGGGCATCAATTATGAGGCCGTCAGGCAGAAGCATGGCGGCTTCCGGCTCGCGATCCTGCCTTTTGGCGCCTACGAGCCGCGCTGGTTCATGAAGGGCCAGCACCAGAACCCGGAAGAGGCAGTGAAAGGCATGAAGCTCTGCAGCGCCGCCTATGTCGCCGGGCATCATTTCGCGACGTTCCAGCTGACGGACGAGGGGATCGATGCGCCGGTGCAGGCGCTGGACGTGGCGTTGAAGGCGGAGGGCGTGGAGCCGGATCGCTTTCGTCCGCTCAGGGCAGGGGAAGTGTTCGACGTGCCGGTGGTTTGACGAATGGCGCCGGTGCGAACCGAAAACCCCTCCTCCCCGGAGGAGAAGGGGTTGTTTGCAGAGGCCTTCTGGCTGCTGCGCTTTACTGCGTGATCTCCGGCTCGGCGAGCTTTGCCAGATTGATCAGGGATTCCTGCCAGCCGAGATAGCAGGCTTCCGGGGGAATAACGTCCGGTATGCCTGCCTGGGTGATGTTCACCTCGGTTCCGACGAGAACCTTCTTCAAGGTCACGGTCACTTCCATTTCGCCCGGCAGGTTCGGATCGTCGAACTTGTCGGTGTAGCGCACCAGCTCGCCGGGAACGAGTTCGCGGAAATCACCGCCGAAGGAATGGCTCTCGCCCGTCGTGAAGTTGCGGAACGACATCTTGAACGTGCCGCCGACTTTTCCTTCGAAATGATGCACGCTGCAGGCAAAGCCGTTCGGCGGCAGCCACTTGGCAAGTGCATCGGCCTCGAGGAATGCGCGATAGACCTTTTCCGGGCTGGTCGCCAGGACGCGGTGCAGGCGAATGGTATTCGGCATGGTCATAATCCCTATGGTTTGACGGAGTGGACGAGCTTAGGACGTGCGAGCTTTCGGTGATCCGACACGGGGAGTGAAATTTTTCGAAGACAGGCCGACACGCGGCGATGTTGACGATGCGAGTTGCACAACGGGCTCGTATCGCGCTTTTGGTCGGAAGCGGTCGCTCAATCACGTCATTACTCGTACCATGATAATCGATCTCACCTCGCGGAAGTATCTCTAAATAACAACCGTAAATACGTGCTATGATTGGTAAATCAGTTCAACGGCGGTCGTTTAATGAGTGGRTTTGAGGACTGGAAAAACAAGAACATTCTCGTGAGAGTAGCTGTGCTTTTGGGTCTTGGCTGGATTTTCTTTTGCATGCTATTCGCGATCTTTCTTATGATCTGCACCGGGATCGCGGGCTATCGCTTCCTGCCGTCCTCCGAATGGGTAGCGTCGATTGGGCGATGGGATATTGCGATGGGTGGAGGCACGGCACTACTTTTCTTGTTGTTCGCGCGTTTTAGCATTTCGCTTCAATTGGATAAAGGAATGTTGAAACCGGGGTGGAGGCCGACTCTTAGTATCGTGTTTTCACCATTTATCGGCTATTTGGTAGGTTCAATGGCAGGGGGCATGGCTTGGCCCATGATGTTGGCCTTGGTTGCCGGGCATCACGAAGAGCTTGCCTATACGGTAGGTCGCGCTGACAAATATTATGAAAGATATTGCTATTCGCCTTTGAAACTTCAGGGGCTGATGACTGACTTTGACGAAGTGTGCGGCGTTTCAGACGAATTCAGAAAAGGCCTTACGACCGGCACGCGCGTTATCGTTGCCGGTCACGGTACTCGTTACGGGCTGTTTGTGACGGAACTGCGTAGATCCGGTTAGGGTCCAGGCCACGAGTGATAGATGCTTCAGGCCTTGAGTCACCATCCCACTGGTAATTCCCCCGCGTTTCCGCCATATACACCCCGATACACATACGGACACGATACCATGAGCAACACGGTCGAATTCGCAAGGATGAACGGGCTTGGCAACAAGATCCTGGTTATCGACATGCGTGGCCGCAAGGATGCGGTGACGGCCGAGGCGGCGATTGCGCTCAATGCTGATCCGGCCACCCAGTTCGATCAGATCATGGCGCTCCACGATCCGAAGGCTCAGGGAACCGATGCCTGGATCGATATCCTCAATTGCGATGGGACCAAGGCGCAGGCCTGCGGCAACGGTACGCGCTGTGTCGTGCAGGCGCTGGCGGCCGAGACGGGAAAGAAGGTTTTCACCTTCCAGACTGTCGCCGGCATTCTGAATGCCGTCGAGCATGAGGACGGGACGATCTCCGTCGATATGGGTAAGCCGGTATTCGCTTGGGACAAGATCCCCGTTGCCGAAGAATTCGTCGACACCAGCCGCATCGAGCTGCAGATCGGGCCGATCGACAATCCCATCCTGCATTCGCCTTCCGTCATGTCGATGGGCAATCCGCATGCGATCTTCTGGGTCGACAAGGACCCGATGTCCTTCGATCTCGCCCGTTTCGGGCCGCTGCTGGAAAACCATCCGATGTTTCCCGAGCGTGCCAATATCACGCTGGCGCAGGTTCTCTCTTCGACGACGGTACGCACCCGCACCTGGGAGCGCGGTGCCGGTCTCACGCTTGCCTGCGGTTCCGCCGCCTGTTCCGCCGCCGTCAGTGCCGCCCGCACGGGCCGCACCGGCCGCAAGGTGACCATCGATGTCGCCTCCGCGCCGGCGCCGAGCCAGCTGACCATCGAATGGCGGGAGACGGACGACCATGTCGTCATGACCGGCCCTGCCGAATGGGAGTGGTCCGGCACCGTTGATCCCGTGACGGGCAGCTTTTCGCGCGATCCGGAGCAAGGGGCTCAGGCGCGGTGAGCGGGGTCGAGGTCATTACCTTCGGCTGTCGTCTCAACACCTATGAATCCGAAGTGATGAGGGCTGAGGCGGAAAAAGCCGGGCTCAACAATGCCATTCTGATCAACACCTGTGCCGTCACAGGCGAGGCCGTGCGCCAGGCACGACAGGCGATCCGCCGCGCGCACCGTGACAATCCGCATGCACGCATCATTGTTACCGGTTGCGCCGCGCAGACCGAAAAACAGACCTTTGCCGAGATGGCCGAAGTGGATGCCGTGCTCGGCAACGAGGAGAAGCTGAAGAGCGCTTCCTATCGTTCCCTGCCGGATTTCGGTGTTTCGGCGGAAGAGAAGCTGCGCGTCAACGATATCATGAGCGTGCGGGCGACCGCCCCTCAGATGATCCGCCATATCGACGGCCATGTGCGCGCCTTCATCCAGGTGCAGAACGGTTGCGATCATCGCTGCACTTTCTGCATCATTCCCTATGGCCGCGGCAATTCGCGCTCGGTGCCGATGGGCGCGGTGGTCGATCAGGCTCGTAACTTGGTCGAAAGCGGTTATCGCGAGCTCGTGCTGACCGGCGTCGATGCCACGAGCTATGGCGCCGACCTGCCGGGAACGCCGACGCTTGGTCTGCTCGCCAAGACGCTTTTGAAGCAGATCCCCGAAATCCGCCGGCTGCGGCTCTCCTCGATCGACAGTATCGAAGCTGATCAGCATCTGATGGATCTCATTGCTGACGAGCCGCGCTTCATGCCGCATCTGCATCTATCGCTGCAGCATGGCGACGACATGATGCTCAAGCGCATGAAGCGGCGGCACTCGCGCGCCGATGCTTTTCGTTTTATCGAGGATGTGCGCCGCCTGCGACCCGAAACGAGCTTCGGCGCCGATATGATCGCCGGCTTTCCCACTGAGACGGAAGAGATGTTTGCCAATGCCGTTGGTCTTGCCGAAGAGGCCGGCATCGCGCATCTGCATGTTTTTCCGTATAGCCCACGCCCCGGCACGCCGGCCGCCCGCATGCCGCAGCTCGAACGCGCCCTTATCAAGGAACGCGCCGCCCGTTTGCGCGCGGCTGGACAAAGACTGCATCTGACCCATCTCGACAATATGGTCGGAACGCGGCAATGGCTGCTCATTGAGAATAATGGGCTTGCCCATACCGAAAACTTCACGCTTGCCGCCGCCCCCGGCCTTCGCCCGCGCGACCTTGTGCAGGTCGCAATCACCGGCCACAATGGCAAGCACCTCGACATGCAACTTCTAGCCGCCAACGCGGCCTAATGCTTCAACGGATACTTCATGGCGCTCGGTTTCATCAAAAAAGTCTTCACCTTCGGCCGTGAAAAGCCGGTTGAAGAGCCGGCGCCTGCGGAGGTAGTTACGCCGGATGTAGCTGCGCCGGAGACGGAGGCGGTTGTCGTTGAGCCCTCCGCTACGCCTGAGTTTGCCGAMCCCGCGTTMCCCGCCTCTGTCCCTTCGGGACATCTCCCCCACATGGGGGGAGATCGTTTGGAGGATGCCGCGCCTGTTCAGCAGGCGCAACAGATTGAAAAGCCTGAAGAGGCAGCTGTTTCGCCTCAAGTGGAGGCTTTGGCGTCCGAGCTAGCAGTAGATTCCGAGCCCGCCTTAGGTAATGTGGTTGCTGAACTCCAACAGGCCGAAAGCACCGAAGCTGATGTGACGTCGGAAGAGCACCCCATCGATACGATCTCCCCCCTTGTGGGGGAGATGTCCGATAGGACAGAGGGGGGTGACGAAGGCGCGGCAGACGCGGACCTAACGTCGAAAGACGCCGACACCGCCCCCGTCCTCCCCAAGGGCTTCGCCACCGTCACCACCGTTCCCGAGCCCACCCCGGAAGCACCCAAACAAAAGCTTTCCTGGTTCCAGCGCCTGCGCGCCGGGCTTGCGCGCACCTCGTCGCAGCTCACCGGCCAGATCGCAGCGCTCTTCACCAAGCGCAAGCTCGACGATCAGACTCTGCAGGATCTGGAGGATCTGTTGATCCAGGCCGATCTTGGCGTCGAGACGGCGATGCGGGTCACCGATACGCTGGCCTCCGAGCGCTATGGCAAGGACGTCACGAGCGAGGACGTTGGCCGCATCATGGCGCAGGAAATCGCCAAGGTGCTGAAGCCGGTCGCCAAGCCGTTGCAGCTCGATCTCAGCCACAAGCCGCATGTCATCCTCGTCGTCGGCGTCAACGGCACCGGCAAGACGACGACCATCGGCAAGCTGGCGTCCAAACTGTCCGGCGCAGGTCTCAAGGTCATGGTCGCTGCCGGCGATACGTTCCGTGCTGCCGCCATCGAGCAGTTGAAGATCTGGGCCGACCGTACGAAGTCGGAGTTCATCGGCACCAAGCTCGGGGCTGATGCCGCCGGCCTTGCCTTCGATGCTTTTCAGCAGGCCAAGGCCAACAAGAGCGACGTGCTGATCATCGACACCGCCGGCCGCCTGCAGAACAAGGCGGAGCTGATGGCCGAGCTTGAGAAGATCGTCCGTGTGCTCGGCAAGCTCGATCCGGATGCGCCGCATACCGTGTTGCAGACGCTTGATGCCACCACGGGCCAGAATGCCTTGAACCAGGTGGAAATCTTCCGCAATGTCGCGGGCGTCAACGGGCTGATCATGACGAAGCTCGACGGTACGGCGCGTGGCGGCATTCTTGTCGCCATCTCGGCCAAGCATAAGCTGCCGGTCTATTTCATCGGTGTTGGCGAAGGTGTAGACGATCTCGAGCCGTTTGAGGCGGAGGATTTCGCCAATGCCATCGCAGGGACAGGCGGCGGAAGCAGCCAATGAACGACAAGAACAAATTCGACGATAGCGAAAGTGCCGCAATGACGACCAGCGACAACGAACTCACCCCAAGTGCCGCCGACAAGCATCATCCGATGCTGAAGCTGGTGCTGGAACTCGGCCCCTTGCTGGTATTCTTCTTCGGCAATCTGCGTGGAGAGTGGCTGGCGCAGCAATTTCCGCAGTTGGCGGCGCTTGGCGGGCCTCTCTTCGTCGCCACCGGCCTGTTCATGGCGGCAACGGTGCTCTCGCTCGTCGTCTCGAAGGTCATGCTCGGCCATCTGCCGCTGATGCCTTTCGTATCGGGCATCGTCGTCCTCGTCTTCGGCGCGCTCGGCATCTACCTGCAGAACGAAACCTTCATCAAGATGAAGCCGACCATCGTCAACGCCCTCTTCGGCGTGGTGCTGCTCGGCGGCCTTACCTTTGGCAAGTCGCTGCTTGGCTATGTCTTCAATGCCGCCTTTCAGCTCGACAGCGAAGGCTGGCGCAAGCTGACGCTGCGCTGGGGCCTGTTCTTCCTGGTTCTGGCCGTGCTCAATGAGGTCGTCTGGCGCCTGTCGAACTGGTACTACCTGCCCGACACCAAGGCTGCCGACAATCTCTGGGTCAACTTCAAGGTCTGGGGAACGATGCCGATCACCATCCTCTTCACCCTGTCGCAGATGCCGTTGATCATGAAGCATACGATCGAGCAGCCGGCGGAATCAGGTAAATGACCGAAGCCGTCGACGCGCAAAACCGCTACCGGCAGCAAAACTTCTGGTTCATCGCCTGCGCTCTCGTTCTGCTCGTGCAGATCGTGGCGGAATATATGATGGGCCGCGTGCCGATCTGCACCTGCGGCTACGTGAAGCTTTTCGAGCCTGTGGTGAAATCCAGCGGCAATTCGCAGCATATCGCCGACTGGTACACGCCGTCGCACATCATCCACGGCTTCCTCTTCTTCGGCCTCACCCATCTGATCATGCGCCGGAAGCCACTGTCGATGCGCCTGTTCGTTGCCATGCTGATCGAATCTGGCTGGGAGCTTTTGGAAAACTCGCCCATCATCATCAACCGTTACCGGGCGGCGACGATCTCGCTCGATTATGTCGGCGACAGTATTCTGAACTCGGCGATGGACGCGGTTTTCATGGTGGTCGGCTTTTTCTTTGCCTGGCGCGCGCCGGTGGTTGTGACGATCGCCATCGCCATCTTCTTCGAGCTGCTGACGGGCTACCTGATCCGCGATAATCTCACGCTCAACGTGCTGATGCTGGTTTGGCCGGTCGAGGCTATCAAGACCTGGCAGGGTGGGATTTAGCCGATTTTTAAATTTGGCGATGGCAGCGTTCGCCATTGCCAAAAATCGCCATAAAATTGCATTTACTCACGTAATGTCACGGCAAAGTCGTTGCTGGTGTACGATCTTGCGGGGGAGCAGATGTCGAGCATCGCAGTCGCAGTGCTATTGGCCGTAATCACATCCAAATCGCCGGCAGGGTTCACCGAGGCCGGACCTCTGATTGCCGATTGTAGCAGCTCTCGGCAACTTGTTTCCGGCTATGTCATCGGCTGGCTGGACAAATGGAATCGAGACGATTTTCTCGCGCGTCGCGGCATTGCTCAATCGATCCCCAATGTCCGGGCGATGACGAACTGGGGCTATTTCGGCGAGTCCGTCGGCGTTGATATCTGCATTCCGCCGCAGATTGATCCAGCAAAAATCACCGGCATGTTCTGCGATTTCCTTACCCACAATCCAACACTGAAGGATGCGCCGGCAGAAGACGTCATGAACACGTTCACGCGCGGCAATTTCCTCTGTGACAAGAAATAATTGCCGTTGTTTCGGCTCAAAGCAGAATGTGTGTCGGACTTCAGGATGCTGGCTTCCCCAGAGCCTTCTCAATCGCCGGATAGAGCCCTTCCTTCAGGCTGGTGGCCGTAAACGGACCGACCTGCTTGTAGAGGATCGTGCCGTCAGGCGAGACAAGGTAGCTCTCCGGGATGCCGTAGACGCCCCAGTCGATGGCGGCGGTGCCGTTGGGGTCGATGCCGATGGCGTTATAGGGATTGCCGAGTTCGCCGAGGAAGCGCAGGGCGTTCTCGCTCGTGTCCTTGTAGTTGATCGCGACGATGTTGAGCCGGCCGTCCTTGGCAAGTTCTTTCAGCACAGGATGCTCGTCGCGGCAGGGAATGCACCAGGAGGCGAAAACGTTGACGAGGGTGAGCTTGCCCCTAATGGCGTCGTCGGTCAGTGACGGCAGATTGGAGCCTTCGAGCGGCGGCAAAGCGAGTTTCGGCGCCTTCGTGCCGATCAGTGCCGAGGGGATGGCGGAGATGTCGGTACCGTGAACTTCCTGGTCATACATGACCTTGCCGACAGCAAGCGCGATGCAGGCAAAGACGATCAGCGGGATCAGCGCCAGCAAATAGCGCGCGGTGCCGCCGCCGGATTTCGGCTGGTCCTTGTTATCGGCATCGGTGGTCATTTTGCATCGCCTTCGGGCGGGCGCTGCGAGCGGCGGCGAATGCCGGATGCTTCAAGCGCTGCCAGTTCGCGGCGGCGCAGGCGTCCGTCGATCCATGTCCAGGCGATGATGGCCAAGATCATGACGGCGGCAAAGCCATAGGAGCCGAAGACATAGAAGGGATGGGTCATGCTATTCCTCCCGGCTTGCCATGCGCGCGGCGATGCGGCGCTGCGCGGCGATGCGGCGGCGCCAGATCTCGTTGCGGATCGCCATCAGATGCAGCGTGAAGAACAAGAGGGTGAAAGCCAGCGCCATGATGAAGAGCGGCCAGAGGAATTCCGCGTCGATGGCCGGGCCATCCATGCGCATGATGCTTTCCGACTGATGCAGGGTGTTCCACCAGTCGACCGAGAACTTGATGATCGGAATGTTGATGAAGCCAACCAGCGTCAGCACGGCGGCGACGCGGGCGGCCTTGGACGGATCGTCCATGGCGCGGTTGAGCGCGATCAGGCCGAGATACATCAGGAACAAGATGAAGACCGAGGTCAGGCGTGCATCCCAGACCCAATAGGTGCCCCACATCGGCTTGCCCCAGAGCGAGCCGGTAACGAGTGCAATCAGCGTGAAGGCGGCGCCGAGCGGGGCGGCAGTCTTGCCGGCGACGTCGGCCAGCGGATGGCGCCAGACCAGCGTGCCGATCGCCGACATGCTCATGATCGTGTAGCACATCATCGAAAGCCAGGCCGCGGGAACGTGAATATACATGATGCGGACGGTATCGCCCTGCTGGTAGTCGCCTTCGGTGGAGAAGGAAAGATAGAGGCCGATCGCTAGGAGTATGGCCGTGATCGCCGCCAGCCAGGGAATGAGACGTGCCGAGAAAGCCAGGAACCGCGTGGGGTTGGCGAGGTCGGAAAATCGGCTGATCGCAGGGCTGATATCGCTCATGCGGCTTGTTTAACCCGATATGGCTTTTCCGGCAATCGACAGCATTGTCTCAGATGAGCGAAACAGTATCTCATCGCGATCAATCAGTCGTGTTCCGCAATGCCAAGGCTGCCGCCGCCGGGCCGAGCACGGCGAAGAACAGGGTGAGCGCGATGAGGATCAGGAAGGGCGGCAGGAATGGTTGCGGTCCTTCGACCGCGGCATAGGTGGCGCTGACGCCGAAGATCAGCACCGGGATCGCCAGCGGCAGCACCAGGATCGACACCAGCAGGCCGCCACGCGGCAGCGCGACAGCGACGGCCGCCCCGACCGCACCGATGAAGGTGAGCGCCGGCGAGCCGACAAGCAAAGTGAGCGCCGTCGCCGCGATCGCGGTCTCGTTCATATTCATAAAGAGACCGAGGAGCGGCGAGGCGATGACCAGCGGCAGACCGGTTGCCATCCAATGCGCGGCGCATTTGACCAGAACGGTCAACACCAGCGGCGTTTCCTGCATGACGAGCAGATCGAGCGAGCCATCATCGCGTTCGGCCTGGAACAGACGGTCGAGGCCGAGAAGGCAGGCAAGCAGAGCGCCGATCCAGACGATGGCCGGGCCGATTCGCGAGAGCAATTTTAGATCGGGGCCAACGCCGAAGGGGATGACGGCGACGACGGTGAGGAAGAAGAGGATGCCAATGAGAGCGCCACCGCCGGCGCGGACCGAGAGTTTGAGGTCGCGGAAGAAGAGGGCGGTCATGAGTAGTGGCTTTCGGAGTTTGCCGCGAGGTTGCCGCTCGTTTGGCTCACGGCGCGAGAAGCAGGTGCTTCTCGCCACCCCCTTCTGTCCCTTCGGGACATCTCCCCCACAAGGGGGGAGATTGTTAGCCCGTGGCTCAGCTTCTTCCAAACAACCATGTGCTGAATTTGCAGAGCATTTTGTAGTTGAATACGGTGAGGGGTTGCCGCCCACAATCTCCCCCCTTGTGGGGGAGATGTCACGATAGTGACAGAGGGGGGTAGCTTATTGCTTAGCAATAAGCGCCTTGAGCTGAGCGAAAGGGAACGTCTTCTCATAAACGCAACCGTCATCCCCAAACCCCTTCACTCACCCCGGCAAACCCGGTCATCCGCATTTCCTGCACATTCTCCAGCCCCAGCGGCTGATGTGTTGCCGCAAGGACAATGCCGCCCTTCCTCTGGTGCGCCGAGATCAGGTCGGTGAAGAGCTGGTCTGCAGAGGTGTCCACCGCCGCCGTCGGCTCGTCGAGGATCCAGATCGGGCGATAGGCGACCAGGAGTTTGGCGAAAGCGATTCGGCGCTGCTGGCCGGCGGAGAGATAGCCGAATGGGAGATGGGCGATATCGGCAAGTCCGACGGCATCCGCCGCCGCCTCGATATCGACACCGGTTCCGCCTGTCATATCGCCGAGGAAGGTTTTCCAGAATGTCAGGTTTTCGGCGACGGTCAGCTCCGATTTCATTGCATTGCGATGGCCGAGATAGTGGCTGGCTTCGCCGGGCGCGCGCTCCGAATCGCCATCGATGCCCGACAATGTGACGCGACCCTTTTCCTGCCTTAGAAGACCGGCCACAACACGCAGAAGCGTCGACTTTCCAGAGCCGTTACGGCCAGTGAGAACGAGCGCGTCACCATCCTCCAAGCCAAAGGAAACGTTCGAGAAAATCAGGTCTTCGCCCCGCCTCGCCGCCAGATTTTCAGCGCTTAGATGCATTCGCTCAGGCTTTCCTATTTTCTTTACCGCAATGCGCAAAAAATTGTCCAAATTTGCATCTTGTCACTCTGGCAAGTCTTTACGAAATTATCTATAAGACCTGCAACCACGCCAGCGGTCGGCGTGAATTTCATCCTTGCGCCGAACATAAGGTTTTCTGCCTTACGTGCGGACAGCGGAAATGGCCGTACCCGCATCCTGATGTGCATAAAGTGCATAGGCGTTCGCACGACTGTGTTGGCTATCAGAAACGGGGTATCTCGTGTCTAAATCTCTTGACAGTTTCAATTGTCGTTCCACGCTGACCGTGGACGGAAAAGACTATGTCTATTTCAGCCTGCCCAAGGCTGAAGCGAATGGTCTGCCCGATGTCTCCAAGCTGCCTTATTCCATGAAGGTGCTTCTGGAAAACCTGCTGCGTTTTGAAGACGGGCAGTCGGTCACCAAGGACCATATCCTCGCCGTCGCCGAATGGCTGACCAACAAGGGTACCGTCGAGAATGAAATCGCCTATCGCCCGGCGCGCGTGCTGATGCAGGACTTCACCGGCGTTCCCGCCGTGGTCGACCTTGCCGCCATGCGTGACGCGATGGTCTCCCTCGGTGGCGATCCGGAAAAGATCAACCCGCTGGTTCCCGTCGATCTCGTCATCGACCACTCGGTCATCGTCGACGAATTCGGCACGCCGCAGGCTTTCGCCCGCAACGTCGAGCTCGAGTATCAGCGCAATGGCGAGCGTTACCGCTTCCTGAAGTGGGGCCAGCAGGCGTTCAAGAACTTCCGCGTCGTTCCTCCCGGCACCGGCATCTGTCATCAGGTCAACCTCGAATATCTCGGCCAGACCGTCTGGACGAAGGAAGAAGACGGCGAGACGATCGCCTATCCCGATACCTGCGTCGGCACCGATTCGCACACGACCATGATCAACGGTCTCGGCGTTCTCGGCTGGGGCGTCGGCGGTATCGAAGCTGAAGCCGCCATGCTCGGCCAGCCGGTTTCCATGCTGCTTCCGGAAGTCATCGGCTTCAAGCTGACCGGCAAGCTCAAGGAAGGCGTCACCGCGACCGACCTCGTGCTGACCGTCGTGCAGATGCTGCGCAAGAAGGGCGTCGTTTCCAAGTTCGTCGAATTCTTCGGCCCCGGCCTCGACGCGCTGCCGCTCGCCGACCGCGCCACCATCGGCAACATGGGTCCGGAATACGGCGCGACCTGCGGCTTCTTCCCGGTCGACAAGGAAACGTTGAACTACCTCAACATGTCCGGCCGCGCGAAGGATCGCATCGCGCTCGTCGAAGCCTATTCCAAGGCTCAAGGGATGTGGCGCGACAATGACGGTTCCGACCTCGTCTTCACCGATACGCTCGAACTCGATCTTGGCGACGTCGTACCGGCCATGGCAGGCCCGAAGCGTCCGGAAGGCCGTATTCCTCTGGAAAACATCGCTTCCGGTTTCGCCGGTTCGCTGGAAACCGAATACAAGAAGCCCGGCCAGCTCTCCAACCGCTATGCGGTCGAAGGCACGGACTTCGATCTCGGCCATGGCGACGTTGCGATCGCCGCCATCACGTCCTGCACCAACACCTCCAACCCCTCGGTGCTGATCGCTGCCGGCCTGCTCGCCCGCAACGCCGTTGCCAAGGGCCTGAAGAGCAAGCCGTGGGTCAAGACCTCGCTGGCGCCAGGATCGCAGGTTGTCGGCGAATATCTCGCCAAGTCCGGCCTGCAGGCCGACCTCGACAAGCTCGGCTTCAACCTGGTCGGCTTCGGCTGCACCACCTGCATCGGCAATTCCGGCCCGCTGCCGGCGCCGATCTCGAAGACGATCAACGACAAGGGCCTGATCGTATCAGGCGTGCTTTCGGGCAACCGCAACTTCGAAGGCCGTATTTCGCCTGACGTCCAGGCCAACTACCTGGCCTCGCCACCGCTCGTCGTCGCCTATGCGCTCGCCGGCTCGGTACAGATGGACCTGACCAAGGAGCCGATCGGCGAAGACCAGAATGGCAAGCCGGTCTATCTGAAGGATATCTGGCCGACCTCGCATGAGATCCAGGAATTCATCCTGAAATACGTCACTCGCGAACTCTACGAGAGCAAGTACGCCGACGTGTTCAAGGGCGATGCCAACTGGCAGGCCGTACAGGTTCCTCCGGGCCAGACCTATGCCTGGGACGACAATTCGACCTACGTGCAGAACCCGCCTTACTTCGTGGGCATGGGCAAGACCGGCGCCGGCATTTCCGACATCAAGGGCGCCCGCGTTCTCGGCCTTTTCGGCGACAAGATCACCACCGACCACATTTCCCCGGCCGGTTCGATCAAGGCTGCCTCGCCGGCCGGCGCCTACCTCATCGGCCATGGCGTCGGCGTTGCCGACTTCAACCAGTACGGCACGCGCCGCGGCAATCATGAAGTGATGATGCGCGGCACCTTCGCCAACATCCGCATCCGCAACCATATGCTCGGCCCGAACGGCAAGGAAGGTGGCTACACCATCCACTATCCGTCCAAGGAAGAGACGTCGATCTACGATGCGGCCATGCAGTACAAGGCCGAGGGCGTTCCGCTCGTCATCTTCGCCGGCGTCGAATACGGCAACGGCTCGTCGCGTGACTGGGCTGCCAAGGGCACCAACCTGCTCGGCGTACGCGCCGTGATCGCCCAGTCCTTCGAGCGTATCCACCGCTCGAACCTTGTGGGAATGGGCGTCATCCCCTTCGTCTTCGAGGACGGCACCACCTGGGCCACCCTTGAGCTGAAGGGTGACGAACTCGTCACCATCGAAGGCCTGGCCGATATCAAGCCGCGCGAGCGCAAGATCGCCAAGGTTACCTATGGCGACGGCACGGTTCGCGATATCCCGATCATCTGCCGTATCGATACGCTGGATGAGGTCATCTACGTCAACAATGGCGGCATCCTGCAGACCGTTCTGCGCGATCTCGCTGCCTGATAGGCTCTAAAAGCCGCAAATTGCACGCCGCCGGAGAAAGTTTCCCGGCGGCGTCTTGTTTTTCACGCCGATGTGTACGGCACGTCCGGTGCTGCACGCCGGTCTCACCCCATCGTGACTTTGCGTCATCACGCTAAACTATTATCTCTTGTTTCAGATTTTTCGGGCTTGATACGGGCATGGTTGCCCGAAGGAGCGTGAGCGGTTTCAGGGCCTGCGCAGGCAGACGACCTTTGAAATTTGACAATGAGGTACAAGGGAAATGCGCCTTCGACTTTCGATTCTACTTCTGGCAGGCATCGCGCTGGCAAGTTCGCTGCATGCGCAGGAGGCTGCGAAGATCAAGGGCGTGGTCGAGCTCTTCACCGCACAGGGCTGTGCTTCCTGTCCACCCGCCGATGCCGCCTTCCGCAAGCTGATCCGCCAGGGCGACGTGGTGGCGCTTGCTTATCATGTCGACTACTGGAACTATCTCGGCTGGAGCGACACCATGGCGTCCAAGGACAATACGGCGCGCCAATATGCCTATGCGCGCGCGCTGGGCCGCAGCGGCGTCTATACGCCCCAGGCCGTCGTCAATGGCCGCGACCATATGAACGGCGCGGATCTCAATGCGATCAACGTCAAGCTCGATACATTCCAGCGCAGCGGCGAAGGTCTGACTATTCCAGTGAATGCCGCCATGAAGGACGACGAGCTGTCGATCAAGATCGGCGCTGGCCAAGGCAAGGCCAATGTTGTCGTCGTCTATTTCGACAAGGAGCAGATGGTGGCTCCGAAGGGCGGCGAAAACAACGGTCAGCAGATCGCCTACATGCATGCGGTTTCAGATGTCGAAACCGTTGGTATGTGGGACGGCAAGGCCATGAATATCGTCCTGCCCGCCAATGTGCTTGATAAGGCCGGCCGGAGAGGGCTTGCGGTTCTCCTGCAGTCTTCGACGCCCACGGGCGATCCCGCAGCCATCATCGGTGCGACGGTATTGACCATCGGCTCGGACGGCTGAGCGGCTTTTTTTAAGCTGACCCCTAAGCCTTCTATTTCGGCTGGCGCCGAAAAGGGTCCCTATTTTGGCTGATGCCAAAAAGGGGGTCCTATTTCGGCTAGCGCCGAAAAGGGGAGGTGCCCGGCGAGGACGCATTCGGGGCTGGGGTTTATCGATACGCCCCCGGCCGGGCCGCTTGACGCGGCGGCGCCAAGCGGTTGCCTATACTTCCTGCAAATCGGGCGGCGTTTTGACTGAAATGCGGCGCCGCCGAGACGCTTTCGGGGGCAGGAAAGAAATTGTGAGCCGCCAGGTGTCTTGCAATTTGGTGTGGCTGAGGCAAACTGTCATTCTCTTGTCATGAGATAGCCCCTGGGGGATTGATGACTGATCAGCCGGATTTGCGCCATAGCGAAAGCCGTTCCGTCGACACCAACACCACCTCCGTCGTCGTCGATCTCAGGGAATACAAACAGAGCAAGGACCCGCTACCGGTGACATTCCATCGCCGCGAGCTGGATGCCATTCTCTGGATCTACGGTCGCATGGTCGGGGAGGGCGAGTGGCGGGACTATGCCATTGACCACCTCAAGGACATGGCGGTTTTCTCCGTCTTCAAGCGCTCAGGCGAATTGCCGCTCTTCCGCATCGAGAAGAACCCGAAGCTGGCGGCCAAGCAGGGCGCCTTCTCCGTGGTCAACACCAACGGCATGATCCTGAAACGCGGCCATGACCTGCAACAGGTCCTGAAGGTTTTCGACAAGCAGCTGAAGCTGGTGGATAAGTAGCTTTTTCTCAGTTGGCGGCGTTGGCTTTTTTCAGTTGGCTGCGTTGTTTGCGGAGAGTGCTGCCCCCCCCTCTGTCCCTTTCGGGACATCTCCCCCACAAAGGGGGAGATCGTTAGGAGTTTGCGGGACGCCCCTTCAAACCAACAGCCCACACATTCAACAGATTCGATATTCGTTTAGGGCAAGAGCGTGCAGCTGGTTACCAATCTCCACCCTTGTGGGGGAGATGTCGCGATAGCGACAGAGGGGGGTATAAGAGGCTGAGCACGAGCGCAAATCTACCCCTCAAACAACGTCCCCGGATAAACCGATGGGTCCGGATCGCTCTCCGCACCGTCGCCGAGCGCCTTCTGCATCAGCATCGTGTCCAGCCACCGGCCATGCTTGTAGCCCGTGCCTTTCAGCAGCCCGACCTCGGTGAAGCCCGCTGAGCGGTGTACGGCGACGGAGGCCGGATGCGCGCCGCCGATGACGGCGATCATCTGGCGGAAGCCGAGCGTCTCGCAGCTCTCGACCAAGGCCTTCAACAGCAGCCCGCCGACGCCGCGGCCGCGAGCTTCCGGCGCGAGATAGATCGAATCCTCCACCATCCAACGATAGGCTGGGCGGGTGCGGAATGCCGAGGCATAGGCATAGCCGAGGAACGTGCCGCCTCTGTCTTCCGCGACGATGTAGGGGTAGGCTTTGTCCTGGATCGCCAGGAAGCGGCCGGCCATCTCCTCTTCGCTTGGGGGCGTGATCTCGTAGCTGGCCGTGCCGTTCAGCACGGAATCGCGGTAGATGGCGGTGATGTGGGGAAGGTCGTTTACGGTTGCGCTGCGAAGGCTGACGGACATTGCTTTTCTTGCCTGATCTGCTCGATGTGACGGTCGATATCAAATCGCAGGACTATCCTCCAGGCAAATAAAAAGGCGGCCGAAGCCGCCTTTCCGAATGTCTTGTTCAAGCTGCGCGATTAGCGGCGATTGCCCATAAACTGCAGCAGGAACATGAACAGGTTGATGAAGTCCAGGTAGAGCGACAGGGCGCCCATGATAGCCTTGCGGCCAGCCACGGTGGCATCGTCAGCAGCGTAGTACATTTCCTTGATCCGCTGCGTATCGTAGGCGGTGAGGCCTGCGAAGATCAGCACGCCGATCACCGAGATGGCGAACTGTAGGGCGGACGAAGCCAGGAAGATGTTGACCAGCGACGCGATGATCAGGCCGAAGAGACCCATCATCAGGAACGAACCCATCGCCGACAGGTCACGCTTGGTCGTGTAGCCATAGAGCGACAGCGCGCCGAAGGAGGCGGCGGTCACGAAGAAGGTCTGCACGACGCTCTGGCCGGTGTAGATGATGAAGATCGACGACAGCGACAGGCCTACCAGCGCGGCATAGACCCAGAAGGTCGTCGTCGCGGCAGCCACGCTCATGCGGTTAATCCTGAAGCTCAGGAAGAAGACCATTGCCAGCGGAGCCAGAATGACCACCCACTTCAACGGGCTCAGATAGATCGCCTGGCCGAAGGCCGTGATCTGTCCGTTGGAGAAAGCGAGCGAGAACGAAAGATAGGCAGCAACACCCGTGATCGCCAGACCCAGCGCCATCAGGTTATAGACCTTGAGCATATAGGCTCGAAGGCCTGCGTCTATCATCGCACCGGATTGCGCGCCGCTCTGCGCCCGGTTTTGGTAATTGCGAAAGTCAGCCATGTTTTCCTCTTTCAAGCTCCAATGTGGGTACGGTGTCGGGCCTCTCGGGCCCAGGCGCCGCTGCGGAGCTCCAGCATGCCTGCACAGAATATGAGGCTTTCAAGCCTTATACACAAGGGTCAAGGGGACGGCGCCGCGTTAAATCGATGTAATATCGGGTCGATTCGTATTGTTCTGTCAATGGTCGGAAGGGGTTAAAGCTCGCGCAGTACCGGGGCTGCCTTTTGGCCGAGGATGCGCCATGTACCGATCAGTCCGATACCAACAGTCAGCACCAGCGCGATGATGAGGGTGGAGAAGGCGACGTCAGGCATGAAGGTCGAGGGCAGTCGCATGATGCGGCTGACGATGTACCAGGCTGAGGCCGAGCCGGCGATCAAAGCGAAGATCGCCGTCGCCGCACCGAGGATCAGATATTCGTAGCTGAAGGCTCGGATCAGCATGGCCCGGGTCGCGCCGAGCGTCTTGAGGATGACGGCATCATGAGTGCGGGCGCGATTGCCGGCGGCAAGCGCGCCGGCAAGCACCAGCACGGAAGCGATAAGCGCGACGGATGCGGCGGCGCGGATGGCGGTGGCGAGCTGGCCGACAAGCGTATTGACGACGTCGAGCGCATCCTTGACGCGGACGCTGGTGATCGTGGGATAGGCATTGGTGACCTTCCGCAGGATCGCCGCTTCCTGCTCGGAAGTTGCGGAAGTGTCGGTTAGGGTCGCGAGCCAGGCGTGCGGCGCTCCCTTGAAGGTGTTCGGCGAAAAGATCATCACGAAGTTGATCGACAGGGACTGCCATTGCACCTTGCGGAAGCTGGCGATCTTGGCGGTGATGTTGCGGCCGAGGACGTTGACGGTGACCTTGTCGCCGATCTTCAGGCCGAGCGCCTTGCCTTCCTCGCCGGAGAAGGAGACCAGCGGTTCGCCGCTATAATCCTTGTCCCACCATTGCCCTTCGGTGAGCGCGGCATTTTCGGGCAGGGTTTCGGCATAGGTGATGCCGCGGTCGCCGCGCAGCACCCATTGGCCAGCAGCCGGCACCTTCATCTTGGTGACATCCTCGCCGTTGAAGGCGACGATGCGGCCGCGCAGCATCGGTGCTTCGACAAGCTTGCCCTTGGGATCCTCGGCGAGGACGATCTTGCGGAAGCCCTCGAGTTCCGGTCCCTGGATATCGACGAAGAAGAAGTTCGGCGCTTTTTCGCTCATCCGTCCGGTGAGTTCGTGGCGCATATTGCCGTCAATCAGCGTCAGGGTCACCAGCAGTGCGAGGCCAAGGCCGAGCGAGAGCACGACGGAGCCAGTCAATGCGCCAGGCCGGTGGATATTGCCGATCGCCAGCCGCAATGCCGGCGAACGCACACGCGGACTGCGGCGGGCAAGCCAGGAGAGCCCGGCGGCAACCAGGCGCAGCACGACGAAGGCCGCGGCGATGGAGACAACGAAGACGATGGCGATGAATCGATCATAGGCAGTGAGGATTGCCAGGGCTGCGAGCGCCGCCATCAGGACGCCGGCAGCAAGCAGATAGGGCCAGCCGGGCAGGCGGCGCGCCTCGAAGCCTTGTTCGCGGAAAAGGGCCGTCGCCGGCACTTCGCGGGCATGGCCGAGCGGCGGAATGGCAAAGGCAAGCGTCGTCAGCAGGCCGAAGACGGCAGCCAGCATCAGCGGGCCGGGGTAGAGCCGCGGCGCCGTCGATATAGGCAGGAATTCCGCCATGAACTGCGAGGCTATCACCGGGGCAATAGCGCCGAGCACAAGGCCGATGGCAACGCCGGCGAGCGCGATGATCGCGATCTGGATGAGATAGATCAACACCACGACGAAAGCGGGCGCGCCCAGGCATTTGAAGGTGGCGATGGTGGTGCGTTTCGAATCGAGGAAGGCACGCACGGCATTGGCGACGCCGACGCCGCCGACGATGAGAGCCGCCAGTCCCACCAATGTCAGGAACTGCGAGAAGCGGGTGATATTGTCGGCAAGCTCAGGTGCTGCGCGACTACTGGTGCGGATCGACCAGCCGGCCTGCGGGAAGGCGGCGTTGGCACGATCGCCGATATTGCGCAGCCCGGTCGCGGGGTCGTCCATGCGGATCCTGTAGGCCTGCTCGACAAGGCTGCCTGTCGTGATCAGGCCTGAGGCGGCCAAGGCGTCGCGGCTGGTCAGCAGACGAGGCGCGAAGCCGAAACCTTCGGAGACGGCGTCCGGTTCATTGGCGATGGTGCCGGTGATGCGCAGCCTGGTATTGCCCAGCAGCAGATCGCCGCCGACCTTGAGGTTCAGTCGTTCGAGCAGCAGCGGCGCGACGACGGCGCCATAGGCACCATCCCTGGTGGCGAGCAGGGTCGATAGCGGCTGATCGGGATCGGCCTGAAAGGCACCGTAGAGCGGATAGGCGTCATCAACCGCCTTGACCTCGACCAGCGCTTGATCGGAGCCATCGGGCAGGCGGGACATGGAACGCAAGTTGGTGGAGCGGGAGAGCTTGCCGAGGCCCTGCAGATAGGCCAGTTCCTCCGGTGTCACCTCGCGATTGCGCAGCTCGAAACGAACGTCGCCGGCCAGCAGCGACTGGCCTTGCGTCGATATGGCGTCGGTGATTGAGCGCGATACGGAATTGACGGCGGCTATCGCGCCGGTGCCAAGCGCTATGCAGGCGAGGAAGATGTAGAAGCCGCCAAGGCCGCCGCGCAGCTCGCGCAGGGCAAGGCGGAAGGCGAGAGGCAGGCGCATTCCCGCCGCACCCGTCATGCTATGGCCGCCTGATTGACGCGTGTGCGGGCACTGTCATTCTCGATCTCGCCGGAGCGTACGCGGATCTGGCGCGAGCAGCGGGCGGCGAGCGCCGGGTCGTGGGTGACGAGCAGCATGGTGGTGCCGCGCTCGGCCTGCTGGGCGAAAAGCAGGTCGGCGATCTGCCGTCCGGTATCGGTATCGAGATTGCCTGTCGGTTCATCGGCGATCAGCACGGCAGGCGACGGCGCAAGGGCACGGGCAATCGCCACGCGCTGCTGCTCACCGCCGGAAAGCTGGCCGGGATAGTGATTGAGCCGTTCGCCGAGCCCCACCGCTTCCAACTCGCGCCGGGCGATGTCGAAGGCGTCCCTGTTATTGGCAAGTTCCAGCGGCACGGCGACATTTTCCAGCGCCGTCATATTGGCGATGAGATGGAAGGACTGGAAGACGATGCCGATATTGCGTCCGCGGAAATCGGCGATGCGGTCTTCGCTGAGGCTGTGCAAAGGCGTGTCACGGATCACAAGTTCGCCGCTGTCGAGCTTTTCGAGGCCGGCCAGCACCATGAGCAAGGTCGACTTGCCGGAACCAGAGGGGCCGACGATACCGACGGCCTCGCCTTCCATGATCGTGAGGTCGATGCCCTTCAGCACATGGACCGATGCGGCGGCATTGCCGAGCGTCAAATCCGCCTTCTTCAGCTCGATGATGGTTTTTGCCAATGCGAACGCCCTATATATCAGAGAACATCAAAGATAATGGCGGGCGCGATTTGGCCCGAGCAGCGAATTTAGGGAATGGATCATGAGATTTAAAGTTGCTGCGTTTCAATTCGCTGTCATCACTTTCGGTCTTTTGTTTGGCGCCGTGAGTGCGGCTGAGGCGCGAACCATCCAGCTCGTCGGGTTCGGCGATAGCCTGATGGCCGGCTATCAGCTGCCGCCGGGCAATGGCTTTCCGGCCAAGCTCGAGGCGGCGCTGAAAGCAAAGGGGTTGGATGTGGCTGTCGCCGATGCAGGCGTTTCCGGCGATACGACATCCGGCGGGCTTTCCCGCATAGACTGGTCCGTGCCCGACGGCACCGACGGTGTGGTTCTGGAGCTTGGCGCAAATGACGCTCTGCGCGGCATTCCGCCGGAACAGACGGAAAAGAACCTGGAGACGATGATCGAAAGGTTGAAGGAGCGGAAGATCCCGGTCTTCCTCGCCGGCATGCTGGCGCCGCCGAACATGGGGCCGGATTATGCCGAGAAATTCAACCCGATCTACAAGCGTCTGGCAGACAAATACAAGCTCACGCTCTATCCGTTCTTCCTAGACGGCGTGGCCGCGCAGGCCGATCTTCAGCTTGACGACGGCATGCATCCGAACCCCAAGGGTGTCGATGTCATGGTCGAGCGTATCTTACCGGCCGTTATCAAGTTTGTAGGGATGATTGACGCAGGTGCGAAATAGATGCTTGCACCGACTGCAAATGCGTGATTCCCTGCCTATACCTGCAAGAGATTCGGGGAGTGCTCGTGATGCCGAGACTTTTTACCGCCCTCGAAATTCCGCGCAACGCGGCCATGAGCCTTTCGTTGTTGCGCGGTGGTCTCCCCGGAGCCAGGTGGATCGACGTTGAAAATTATCACATCACTCTGCGCTTCATCGGCGACGTCGATGGCCGCACGGCTGATGAGATCGTCGACCGCCTTGACCGGATAGATCGTCCTGAATTCCAGCTTCGGCTGGAGGGCATAGGTTCCTTCGGTTCCAAGAAACCGCATTCGGTCTGGGCCGGCGTCTCGCCGACACCGGATATGCATGCGCTGCAAGGCGAGATCGAGCGCATCTGCCAGCGCATCGGCCTGCAGCCCGACCCCCGCAAGTTCACGCCGCATGTCACGCTCGCCAGGTTGAAATCCTCGCGGGTCGACGATGTCGTGCACTACCTGTCCGGTCGCGGCAACTTCTATACGCAGCCATTTACGGTCGGGCGCTTCGTGCTTCTGTCCTCGCGCGAATCGGTCGGTGGTGGTCCCTATCTCACCGAGGAGATCTTCCCGCTTCACGAAGCGCGGAGTGCTTTCCCAAGTTTGGGCAACAGCGCGCTGCAGCCAGCCAAGAGCATGGTGTAAACGGCTTCGAAATCTTCCCGGCCGCCATAATAGGGGTCGGGAATATCCTTGTTGCTGCCGAGCGCGAAGACGTTGAAGAGGTGCAGCCTGCTGAGAGCATCGGCAGGCGCCGTCTTGCGCAAGTTCTTCAAATTGTCTTGATCCATTGCCAGGATCAGATCGAACCGGCCGAAATCCGATGGCTCAACGCGGCGGGCTCGCTGGCCGGAAATATCGATTCGATGGCCGGCGGCCACGGCGATCGATCTGCGATCCGGCTTCTCGCCCTGATGCCAGCCGCCGGTGCCGGCCGAAGCGATCTCGAATTCGGGGGAGCGACCGGCCTCCGTCACCAGGTGCCTGAAAATGCCTTCGGCGAGGGGTGACCGGCAGATGTTGCCGGTGCAGACGAAAAGAACCCTGTGACGATCCATGCTATCGTTCAATCGCTTGAGAGGAGTGACCTTGCCATGAAATACGAGAAGCTGGAGCCGGCTGCAATCGATCAAATCCTGGACGAGCTCGGTGGCTGGACACTTGCGGCCGATCGACTGTCGATTTCGAAGACGTTCAAATTCCGCAATTTCGTCGAGGCCTTCGGCTTCATGACGGAGGCGGCACTCGCGGCGGAGAAATTCAATCACCATCCGGAATGGTTCAACGTCTATTCCCGCGTTGATGTGAAGCTGACGACCCATGATGTCGGCGGTCTGACCGATCATGACGTCAAGCTGGCAAAGGCGATGGAGAAGGCCGCCGCCCGGCGCGTTGATTGAATCGTCCGGGATGATCACCATATGTTGACGCGGCCCGGAAAAAGCGGGTGCGAATAGAGGTAAATGGAATGGATGACATCAAGTACGGGGAAATCCTGATACCTGGTGACGAAGAGACCCAGAAAAAGCAGGAGAAATCGGTGCGCAGCAAGTTCTGGCCGACCTTGCGCAAGGCGGCTCGCCATATCCCGTTTTCGCGCGACGTCGTTGCCGCCTTCTATTGCGCGCTCGATCCGCAGACGCCGACCCGCGTCCGCGGCATCCTGCTCGCCGCACTCGGCTATTTCGTCATGCCGTTCGACATTATCCCCGATTTTTTTGCCGTTATCGGCTTTACCGACGACATTGCGGTGCTGACGTTGGCTCTCAGCATGATCAGGGGCCATATCCGCCAGGAGCATTACGATGCGGCGGGCAGGGCGCTTGAGAACGAGCCCGAAGCGATGAAAACGGCTTGAGGCTCGCTCAACGGAGCCTGTTCTGAATCCTTTCGGGTTTCCAGACCTTTATGGCAGACCCTGATTTTAGCGATGTCAAATTCTTGCCTGAATCTTTCTGTCTTAAATCGATCCCGTAGGATGGTACTTCATCATCCGGGTTTTCCAACTCCTTCTGATGCGTTCAAACTCTGCGTGATGCTTGGATTGAAATGGCACGGAGCTGAGGGCGGTCAGCGCTCCGTTGACGGTTTGGTAACCTGAATAAAGTCAAAATAGGGCAGCTCACGAGCATAGGCGTGCGTCAATCGGATCGCCATGAGCTCTGGACCGCAAGAAATCGGCAGGAAACCATGTTTGTAAAAAGCTTCGCAATCGCTCTCTCGCTCGTTCTCGCCGGCACCGGCATCGCGTCCGCGCAGACCAAGAAGCATACGCAGGCAGCGCCAGCCGCGGCGCCAGCAGCGCCAGCGGCTCCGTCGCGCATCCAGCAATTCGATGCCTGGGGCGCTTACTCCTACCAGTCGGCGGCGGGCAAGGTCTGCTACGTTCTTTCGGTGCCGACCGCCAAGACGCCGGCGTCGGGTATCGACCATGGCGACAACTTCTTCATCGTGTCGCAGCGCCCGGGCCAGAACATCTCCTACGAGCCGCAGGCGATGATGGGCTATCCTCTCAAGGAGAATTCCAAGGTCGACGTGCTCATCGACAACAAGACCTTCGTGATGTTCACCAAGGACAAGGCCGCCTGGGTCGAGAATGCTGCGCAGGAGCCTGCGCTGGTGGCGGCTCTGAAATCCGGCCATTCGCTGAAAGTGACGGCGACGTCGAAAAAGGGCACCGCGACGTCCTATACCTATTCGCTGAAGGGGGTTACCGCTGCCCTGAAGCAGATCGAGAACTGCAAGTAAGATCGAAGGCCAAGGGATCACGTCAATGTGATCGTCCTGCCGCCGCGATCGTAATGACAAGGCCGGCCAGCATGCCGGCCTTTTGCTTTTGAGGGCCAAGCATTGCTTTTAAGGGAAAGGGATGACGCGGGCGGAAATTAATGCTAAAGGCCGCGCCAACAGCAGGTGTGCGGCAGACAGTTGGTCCCGCCACCGCATGAATCTTCAGATTTCCGTGCCTTGCCCGCATCCGCAGCTTTCGTCAGCTTTTGCGGCATCGCCGATGTGAACCGTTGGAATGATCCTATGTCCGCCACCGATGTCATGACACCCTCCAAGTTGAAGCCGATGCCCTTGTCGCAGCCTGTGGAGCTTTCGCCCAAGCCTTCGCTCATTGGCTTGACCCGTGAGGAAATGGGGGCAGCGCTCAAGGAAAAGGGCGTTGCCGACAAGCAGATCAAGATGCGCGTCAGCCAGCTCTGGAACTGGATCTATGTGCGCGGTGTCTCCGATTTCGATGCCATGGTGAATGTCTCGAAGGACATGCGCGAAATGCTGAAGACGCATTTCACCATCGCGCGCCCTGAGATCGTCGAAGAGCAGGTGTCCAACGACGGCACCCGCAAATGGCTGCTGCGCTTCCCGCCGCGCGGCGCCGGTCGTCCCGTCGAGATCGAGGCCGTCTATATTCCGGAAGAAGGGCGCGGAACGCTTTGCATTTCCAGCCAGGTCGGCTGTTCTCTCACCTGTTCCTTCTGTCATACCGGCACGCAGCGTCTGGTGCGCAACCTGACGGCGGAAGAAATCCTGTCGCAGCTGCTTCTGGCGCGCGACCGCCTCGGCGATTTTCCGGATCGTGAAGCGCCGCAGGGCACGATCATGCCGGCTGAGGGACGCAAGGTCAGCAATATCGTCATGATGGGCATGGGCGAGCCGCTCTACAATTTCGACAGCGTCAAGACGGCGCTGCTGATCGCCTCCGATGGTGACGGTCTGTCGCTTTCGAAGCGACGCATCACGCTTTCGACCTCGGGCGTCGTGCCTGAGATCTACCGCACCGGCGAGGAGATCGGCGTCATGCTGGCGATCTCGCTGCACGCGGTGCGCGACGACCTGCGCGACATGCTGGTGCCGATCAACAAGAAGTATCCGCTGAAGGAGCTTATGGACGCCTGTCGCGCCTATCCCGGTCTTTCGAACGCGCGGCGTATCACCTTCGAATATGTGATGCTGAAGGGCGTCAACGACAGCCTCGAGGATGCCAAGGGGCTGATCCAGCTCCTGAAGGGCGTTCCGGCCAAGATCAACCTCATCCCCTTCAACCCCTGGCCCGGCACCAACTATCAGTGCTCGGACTGGGAACACATCGAGAAGTTCGCCGATTTCATCAATTCGGCCGGCTATGCCTCGCCGATCCGCACACCGCGCGGGCGTGACATTCTAGCCGCCTGCGGCCAGCTGAAGTCGGAATCGGAGCGCATGCGCAAGACCGAGCGCCTGGCTTTCGAAGCGATGATGATCGCCAATCACGGCGAGGATTGAGCCTGATGCTCGTTGCATTGCGCAAGCCGATACGGCTCCTGTGGGGCTATATTGCCGCCTGCGCATTGATGGGCTTCGTGCTGGCCTGCGTTGCCGCATGGACGGTGCCCGATGCGGCGACCCCTGAGCTTTTCGCCCTGACAATCGCGCTCACCAAACTGGTGATGATCGTCAGCATCCTGCCGTCTCTCGTGGTTATCCCGGTTCTGGAATGGCGCGGCATCCGCCGCTGGTACGGCTATGCCGTCTATGGCGCCCTGTTGTCGGCGGTGGCCTCCGTCCTGATTTCGGGTAGCGTCGAGCGGCCGCATACCCTCAATCTGATCACGATCGTTGTCTGCTTCGCCTTCCTGGGCGCCGCCAGCGGCATTGTCTATTGGTGGATCGCCGGCCGGTTTGCCGGACGCCGCCCCGTTGTCAGCGGGCCTGAGTGAAGAAGATCTTCACCGCAAAGATCGAGAAGACGCCGGCAAAGGCGTAGTCGAGGCCGCGCATGACGCCGCGGTTTCTCTGCAGCCAGGACGACAGGCCATCGGCAGCGAGTACGACGAGCGTGTTCACCGGCATTCCGATGACGATGAAGAAGAAGCCCAGAAACAGCAGCTTGTGCGTGACCGTGGGATCACCAGCCGTGACGAACTGCGGCAGGAAGGTCATGAAGAAGATGATGACCTTGGGGTTCAGCAAATTGACCCAGAAACCGTTCGAAATATTGGCAAGCGCTGTACCGCTGGCGGCGTCGACCTTCTTGACCGACAGGCTGGAGCCGAAGCGGATCGCCTGGATCGCCAGCCAGAGGAGATAGGCAGCGCCGCCGGTCTTCAACACGGTGAAGGCGACAGGCGAGGCTGTGATCAACGCAGAAATGCCGAAAGCCACCAGGCAGGTGTGAACAACGACGCCGAGAGTGGTGCCGAGCACGACGAAGAGCGCCGCCTTCTTGCCTTGCGCCAGCGCACGGCTGATCGACAGCGTCATGTCAGGGCCAGGTGTCATCGCCAGCAACAGACTTGCCGCCGAAAAGGCAAGAAGGGTCGGCAGGCTGGGTATGAAATCCATGAGATGCTCCGAAAGCCGGATGGGGGATGCGTGTTTCTATCCGGCTTTCGGGGGATTGCAAATCAATCCTTCTTGTCGAGGAATGCCTTGAATTGATCGGCATAATCGGGGTGCCAGCGCGACAGCGGCGGGCGGTTCTCGACGATATCGCCGGCCGCCCACAGCATACGGCGCTCATCGACCGGGCGAGCCACGTCATTGTCGGGGCAGAGGATGTAAAAGTCGCCGCGCTCCAGGCTCTCCACCATGAAATCGACCGTCTGCTCCGGCGTCCAGGCCGCGGCCGGCTTTTCCTTGCGCTCGCCCTTGGTAAGACCGGTGAAGACGAAGCCGGGAATGAGGAGATGGGCAGATATCTTCGCGCCCGCCGTGTTGCGCAGCTCGTGCTGCAGCGCCTCGGTGAAGACCTTCACGCCGGCCTTGGAGACATTGTAGGCCGGATTGCCTGGAGGCGTGGTGATGCCCTGCTTTGAGCCGGTGTTGATGATCAACCCGGCCTCGCCGTGTGCCAGCATGCCAGGCCCGAAGGTTCGCGTGCCGTTGACGACGCCGAGCAGGTTGACGCCGAGGATGGCATCCCAGCTGCTTTGCGCGCTGAAGATCGAAGTCTCCGGGCCGATGCCGGCATTGTTCATCAGCACATGGACCCGGCCGAAACGCTGCAGGACGGCGCGTTCCAGCGCTTCCAGCGAGTCCTTGCTGGCAACATCGGTCTCGATGGCCATGACATGCTCTTCGCCCGTGATCGTCTTGAGCTCGGCGCTTGCTTGCGCCAGCCGGTCGCCACCGAGATCGGCGATGACGACGCTCATCCCCCGTGAAGCGAAATATTTGGCGGCGGCAAGGCCGATGCCGGACGCGCCGCCGGTGATGACGGCAACATTGGATTTCTTGAAAATGGCTTGAATATCAGTCACGAGCGGCGCCCTCCTCAGGCATTGTTCGGTCGTCGCCGAATATGGTGCTTTCCGGGAGCGAGTCAAACCGGTGTCGAAGGTGCACGAAGTGCCGTGCCGCACTTCCCCTTGCGCCTCACGATAATCTCGCTAAAAGTTCCGCGACACAGGTTTGCGGGCCTTTCCCCTGGCTCGCCTTGAAGCGGAACTCACAATGGCATCACATAAAGACGTGAAGAAAGTCGTTCTCGCCTATTCCGGCGGGCTCGAT
>BFBZ01000008.1_pt279 | contig 31368 bp, 28 predicted proteins | sample 1888401 | NCBI WGS metagenome assembly BFBZ01 (sample SAMD00112614, study PRJDB3348) | symbiont metagenome | host: Chara braunii
GGAAGTTTGAGGGACGACCCATAGAGCGTTGCAGCGCAAAAGGCTACCTCGCTCCGACGTCGTCCTGCCGCTCGGCCGGCGCCGCCGAGCCACCTTCCTTGGCGGCCTCGTAGTTCAGCTCGATCATGACCCCGTTGGGGTCGTTGACGAAGATCTGCCAGAGATCGCCGCCGGGAACCTGGCGCGAGTCGAATTCCATCCCCTTCGACTGCAGCCGCTTCCGCATCCCGTCGAAGCCCAGGCTGGCAAACGCGACGTGATGGACGACGCCCGAATCCGGCTTTTGTGCCTCGTCGGTCGCCGAAATATCGACCAGATGCACCACCGCCTTGCCCTCGCTGTACATCCAGGCCCCGGGGAACGCGAAGTTCGGGCGCGCGCCCTTTTCCAGGCCCAGAACGTCTTCATAGAACCGCACGGTGGCGGCGAGATTCCGGGTCCGGATATTGAAATGATCGAGCATACCGACGCTCATGCCCATGCGAGACACTCCCTTTTTTGTGAGGTTCTTTGGTGCGGCGATGGTAGCACAAAACCGGGTTCTGCCACCCAACGAAGCCGTTGCCCTCCGCTGCACAGGGGGTATGGTGCGGCTCCTTCCATGGACGGAATGCCCTGCCCGCCGCGCCATTTGCCGGCAGGCCCAGGGCGATCACCACGGCAAATCACAAGGTATCAGACATGGCTAAAGTCGCTTTTCTCGGTCTCGGCGTAATGGGTTTCCCGATGGCGGGACACCTCGTGAAAAAGGGCGGCCACGAGGTCACCGTGTACAACCGGACCGCGGCGAAGGCGAAGGAATGGGCCGACAAGTTCGGCGGCAAGACCGCAGCGACCCCGAAAGCCGCGGCCGAAGGCCAGGACTTCGTGATGTGCTGCGTCGGCAATGACAACGACCTGCGCTCGGTCACGATCGGGCCGGACGGCGCGTTCGCCGGCATCAAGAAGGGCGCGACCTTCGTCGACCACACCACCGCCTCCGCCGAGGTCGCGCGCGAGCTCGATGCCGCCGCCACCAAGGCCGGCTTCAAGTTCGTCGACGCGCCGGTGTCCGGCGGCCAGGCCGGCGCCGAGAACGGCGTGCTGACGGTGATGTGCGGCGGCGCCGAAGACGCTTATGCGGGCGCGGAGCCGATCATCACCGGCTCCTATGCGCGGATGTGCAAGCTGCTCGGACCGGCAGGCGCCGGCCAGCTCACCAAGATGGTCAACCAGATCTGCATCGCCGGCCTGGTTCAGGGCCTGTCGGAGGGCATCCACTTCGCCAAGAAGTCCGGCCTCGACGTCGCCGCCGTGATCGAGACCATCTCCAAGGGCGCAGCACAGTCGTGGCAGATGGAAAACCGCTACAAGACCATGAACGAGGGCAAGTACGATTTCGGCTTCGCGGTCGAGTGGATGCGCAAGGACCTCTCGATTGCGCTGGCGGAAGCCCGCCGCAATGGCGCCACCCTGCCCGCTACTGCACTGGTCGACCAGTTCTATGCCGAGGTCGAGAAGATGGGCGGCAAGCGTTGGGATACGTCGAGCCTGCTCGCCCGCCTGCAGCGCTAAGTCCGCGCAAGCAGCCAGGTGACCCGCGTCGGCGGGTCATCTGCCATGCGGTACTGCCTGTCTCCTTCCACTCGCTCAAAGGCTGCCGACGACTAAATACAACGGCGGACTGAATCCCGCCGTCGACGCCAAGCGCCCGAGTGGAAAGCGAGACGACCTTGCAGTACCTGGTATGGTCGCTCCCGTTCGTGGTCGTCGCGGCGCTGATCGCGACCGGACGCGCGTCCTCCACCGTGGTCGGTTTTTTCGGCCTGGTCGCCTCGCTTATCGTCGCCCTGGCGTCGCCGCCGCAGCCTTTTGGCGGCGGTGATGCGGTTGGCGCAATCGCCCGCGGAGGATGGCTGGCGCTGCTCGTCGGCGCGGTCATTCTTGGAGGATTATTCTTCCGCGAGGTGGTCTCGGAGCATGACGCGATCGATCGCGCGACGCCGGTTGCTCCGGAGCGGCGCCGCAAACAGCTCTACACCACCTGCTTCCTGATCGGCCCTTTCGCTGAGGGTGCGACCGGTTTCGGGGTTGGTCAGGTCACGATTGCGCCGATGCTCAATGGCATCGGGTTGGCACCACTCCATGCCATCCTGTTCGGGCTGTTCAGCCAGATGATGGTGTCGTGGGGCGCGATGGCCAACGGTACCATCGTCGGCTCGCAGCTGTCCGGGATAGCGCCAACCGACCTCGGCGTGCATAGCGCCCTCCTCACCGTGCCGCTTCTGATCGCCTGGCTCGGACTATTCTGGCGCATCGCCGCGATCGCCAAGGTCCCGGGGACGCCGCTCGATTTTGCCGGCGAGGCGCTATGCACGATCGCAGCCGGCGGGTTGCTGGTCGCCGCCAACGCCCTGTTCGGCCCTGAGGTCGCAGCACTGGCAGCGCTGGGACCGCTGATCGTCGCACGCTTCCTGTTGAACGGGTGGCCGGATCGCGACCAGTGGCGGTCAGCGCTTCGCATCGGGCTGCCCTATGTCGCTCTGATCGCCGTGCTGATGGCGACACGTGCGATTGCCCCTGTCAACGAATGGCTGCGCGTCGCGCTCGCGGTCAAGCCGTTCGCCGACGGCCCAACCTGGTTTCCCTTGCTGCATCCGGGCTCGTGGCTGCTTGTGGTCGGCCTCGCCACCACGGTCGCGATGCGACGGCCGGCTGCGGAGGCACTCGGACGCGCATGGACGCGCGGCCGTAAGCCGATCCTGACCATCGGCTGCTTCCTGGCGATGGCGCAAGTGATGGCCGCATCCGGTCTGGCCGACGGCCTCGCGAAGGGCTTGAGGTCGGCGCTTGGCCCYTTCGCCGTCCTTGCAACACCTCTGTTCGCCGGGATGTTCGGRTTTCTGACCGGCAGCAGCAACGCRTCCAACGGCCTCTTGATGCCTGCCCAGATCGCACTCGCGCGGGGGGCCGCGCTCAGCCTGCCCTGGCTCGGCGCCATCCAGAACACCGCAGCGGCGGCCTTGACCATGCTGTCGCCGGTGCGGGTCGCGGTCGGCTGCGCGCTGGTCGGAAAGCCCGACCTCGAGCGAACTGTCTACCTGCGCGGCTGGCCGCTGGGTGCGGTTCCGCTCGCCATCCTGGCGGCCGCGGCGGCGTTGCTGCTGGTGAAATGGTGAGACGCCGGCCCGCGATTCAGCGACCGCACGGCGCCCGCGCAACGGTTAATTTAACCCACCGTTAACGAGTTTCTTTAGCTCTTTAAGTCATCGCTTAATGATTTGGCGTCACAGATAGACAATGCAAAAGGCCCGCGCGGTTCGCTGGCAGGATTTGTKWTTGTTTATGAGTAATCCCGCAGAAAAGCCTGAAGTTGTACAGCTTCCGGCAGGACCTCAGGTGGCAGCGCCGGTGAACAGCCGGCGTGCTGCTGCACAGCGGGTGCGCGAGGCGCGGGATCGGTTAACGTCAACCAGTGGAACCCGCCCGGCGTTCGACGCCGAACTGCTSCGCCAATACGCCCAGACCCGGATCTCGGCCTCCTACGTCGTGATGCTGCTCGTGGTCGCGACCGGCGTGCTGTTTGGCCTCTGGATGAAGCCGATCGTGGCCGGCGCCTGGACGGTCGGGGTCCTCGCCGTCCATGTCGCGATCGTGCGAAGCTGCGCGCGCTTCCTCGCCGAACCGACCTCGGTCGCGGTGACCCGCAAATGGCGCACGCGTTTCGTGCTGCTCGACCTGCTCTACGGCCTGTGCTGGACTGCGATCCTGATTCAGCCCGCCGGGCGCGATCTCTCCTCCAATACGCTGATGATGTTCCTGATGCTGCTGGTGATCGCGGTCTCCAGCATGCTGGCGGCGAGCCTGCCGATCGCGGCGCTCGCGGCGACCGTTCCGGTGACGGTCGGGATCGCGCTCGACCTCGCGCTCAATAGCACCTTCGACAATTACGTGCTGGCGCTGCTCGCGCTTGCTGCGGAGGGCTATTTCGCGCTGCTCGCGCACCGGCTGCATTCGACCACACTGGCGACGCTGGAAGCCCGCGCCGAAAAGGACGCACTGATCGGCGAACTGGAACAGGCCAAGGCGATCTCCGACGAGGCGCGGCATCGCGCCGAGTCCGCCAATGTCGCCAAATCGCGCTTCCTCGCCCAGATGAGCCACGAACTGCGCACGCCGCTCAACGCCATCCTCGGCTTCTCCGAGGTGATGAAGAGCGAGATTTTCGGCGCGCACACTGTGCCCGTGTACAAGGAATATTCCGCCGACATCCATAATTCCGGCGTGCACCTGCTCAATCTCATCAACGAGATCCTCGACCTGTCGCGCATCGAGGCCGGTCGTTACGAGCTGAATGAAGAGGCCGTGGCGCTGGTGCATGTCGTCGCCGATTGCCACCATCTCCTGAAACTGCGCGCCTCCAGCCGTGGCATCACCATCCACGAAGTGTTCGAGCATGGCATGCCCCGGATCTGGGGCGATGAGCGCGCCATCCGCCAGGTCGTGCTCAATCTGCTCTCCAACTCGATCAAGTTCACCCCGCAAGGCGGCGAGATCTGGCTGAAGGTCGGCTGGACCGCGTCGGGCGGGCAATATCTGAGCGTCAAGGATACCGGAAGCGGCATCGCCGAGGATGAGATCCCGGTCGTGCTGGCCTCGTTCGGCCAAGGCTCCAACTCGATCAAGTCGGCGGAACAGGGCGCGGGCCTTGGCCTGCCGATCGCGAAAAGCCTGATCGACATGCATGGCGGCACCTTCACGCTGAAATCGAAGCTGCGCATCGGCACCGAGGTGATCGTGACGCTGCCCCCGGAACGGGTGATGAGTGCGCTGGCGCCGATGGCGGAAGAAGCGCCGCCGACGCAGCCGGAGCCCGTCGAACCATCGATGGGCGCCGACCGCAAACGCGTGCGCCGTAAGTCGATCATGAGCGCCGGCACCGGATTGTAAGAGCATGTCGCGGACAATCGTGACGCGGTTATCGCTGCCAACACGCGCCAGGCGTTCGCGCGAAGACCGCACTGGCGACAAAAAGCCGGGGCGTGATGCAGCATCCCGCTTCGGTCGGCTTGCACGACCGGCTGAAACGGTTCAACACTGGAACAATGAGTTCAGAAACGCCGTGTATCGCAGTCTGCATGATGGACCCCAGGACGAAGCTCTGCTTCGGCTGCGGTCGCACGCTTCCGGAGATCGCGCGCTGGCACAAGATGGACCGCGCAGAGCGGCTCGCTGTGATGTCGACCTTGCCGGCGCGCATGACCGAGGCCGGGCTCGAGCCCATGGAGCCGCGGCCGAAGCGCGCCTGACCGCGGCCGCGCCCGGAGGAGCCGCATGACCCGCATCCTCCTCGTCATCGTGCTGCTGATGGCAACCGCCGGCGCCGTTGTCGCCTATGGCGATCCCGATCAGATCGCCCGCGCCAGGGAAAACCTGACCCAGATTTTCGGCCGCACCATCGCCGCCACGACCGCGAGCCCGAGTTCGGCGCCCGCAGTTCAGATCGCGCGCGGCCAGGGCGGCGAGTTCGCGTTCCGCGCCAAGATCAACGGCGTCAGCGCGCCGATGGTGATCGACACCGGCGCGACGTCCGTCGTGCTGACCTGGGAAACCGCCAAGGCGATCGGGCTGCCGACCGAAATGCTCGATTACAATGTCGACCTGGAAACGGCCGGCGGCCACACCAAGGCGGCCCGGCTGACGCTCGACCGTCTCGCGGTCGGCAAGCTGGTCGAGAAATCGGTGCCGGCGCTCGTCGTGCAGCGCGGGCAGATGAAGACTAACCTACTCGGCATGAGCTTCCTCGACCGGCTCGAAAGCTGGGGCGTCCGCTCCGACACGCTGTCGCTGACCGGATATCCCGACGTCACCGGCAGCATCGCCTCCCCGAGCCGCCATCGGCGCACGCGCACGGTGATCGACTAGGGGCGCCAATTGGCGCGACCGGCTCAGATAGACGCCCCCTCCCCAGCTCAGTACGCAACCCCGGATTGTTTTTCCGGAGCGGCTGTATAAGCTCTGGCTTTCGTCAAATCGAGAGTCCGAGCGACGCATGGTCATCGACCCGATCCACCAGTTCAAGATCGAACCGCTTTTCACGATCGGCCGCATCGGAAATCAGACGATCGCCTTCACCAATTCCTCGCTCTACATGTTGCTGACCGTGGCCTTGATTTCGATCCTGATGATCGGCGGTGCGGCGCGACAGCGGCTGATCCCAAGCCGTTTCCAGTCGGTCGCCGAAATCACCTACGAGTTCGTCGCGAGCATGATCCGCGGCAATGCCGGCGCGGAGGGCATGAAGTTCTTTCCGCTGATCTTCTCGCTGTTCATGTTCATCTGCGTGTCAAACCTGATCGGCATCATCCCCTACACGTTCACGATTTCGAGCCACATCATCGTCACCGCGGCGCTGGCGCTGCTGGTCTGGTTCACGGCGCTGATTTACGGCCTGTACAAGAACGGCCTGAAGTTCTTCAAGATATTCGTGCCGGCGGGCATTCCGATCTACGTCCTGCCCCTGGTCGTGTTCATTGAAATCCTGTCGTTCTTCTTCGTGAAGCCGCTGTCGCACAGCCTCCGTCTATTTGCCAACATGCTGGCCGGCCATATCGCGCTGAAGGTGTTCGCGGGCTTTGTTGCGATGCTCGGCGCCTCGCTTGGCGCCATCGGCTGGCTTGGCGGCGTGCTGCCGCTGGGGCTCACCGTTGCGCTGACCGCGCTCGAACTGCTTGTTGCATGCCTGCAGGCCTACGTGTTCGCCATCCTCGCCTGCATCTACCTCAACGACGCCATGCATCCGGGCCATTGACGCCCGCAACCGCATTGTGCACCGGCGTCCTGCCCGCCTCTACCGGTCGTCGTCGTGGATCGACGACGGATGCCGGCACAACGGCGTGACCTGGATCTCCATGAACGGAAACAACGGCAGGCCGGACAGGATGTCGTGCAATTCTTGCGCGCCCGAGACGTCGAAGATGCTGACATTGGCGTAACGTCCGGCCACCCGCCACAGATGACGCCAGGTCCCCGCACGCTGCAGCTCCATGGCGCGAACGCGTTCGGCCTGCTTCAGCGCATCGACCTTCTCGGCCGCAATGTCGTGCGGAATCCGGACATCCATTTCGACGTGGAACAGCATGGCGATGAACTCTCTCTGCAACGATGAAACGGCGGGCACGAAAACGCTTTGGGGCCGCCCAGCGATCGCGGCGGCCCCGGTGGCTCTGTCTATCAGATCGTCAGCCTTGTCGTTAGCCTTCTCGTTAGCCCTGCACCAGACCACGGCTGACAAGATTGATGTCATCCGGATTGACGAGGTCCTTTGCGGTCCAACCGGAGACGTCGTAGTCGCTCATGCAGTTGCGCACGAAATCCTGCATGGCGCCGAGGTCGCCGGTCGCGGTCGCGGCCATCAACGTCTCGACGCGCAGATTTTCGTAATTGCCGGCATAGTTGCGCTCGTAGAGCTCGTGCCGGCCGCCGAACTCCGAGCCGACCGCATCCCACAGCAGCTTGAGCAGTTTGATCCGGTCGATCGCGGCATAACCGTTGGAGCCGCGCACAAAGCGGTCGAGATAGGGCCTGATCGCCTCGCTCTCCAGATCGGCCGAGCTCGACGGCAAATAGATCAGGCCGCTCGCGACGTGGCGCTCGATCAACTCCTTGATCCGCGGATAGGCCATCGGCGCGAACACCCGATAAGCCAGCCCGTAATTCAGGTTGGGCAGATTGTAGCCCTCGGTGCCCTGCCAGTCGATCGGCGACTTCACCATCGCATCGGCGATGCCGTGGAACAGGTTGCGCCAGGCGATCACCTCGCCGACCGCCGTCTGCACGCCGCGGAAATCCTTCGACCCGGTCGCCTCGACCGCCATCGAGAACAGCCCGGCGATGAAGTCGAGCTTGACGGCAAGCCGCGTCACGCCGTGTAGCGTGAAGCGCGGAATGAAACCCGAGGCCGGGAAGAACTGGTTGATCTTGTCGACATCGCCATAGATGAAGACGTTCTCCCAGGGCACCAGCACCTTGTCGAAGACGAGGATCGAGTCGTTCTCATCGAAGCGGCTCGACAGCGGATAGTCGAACGGCGAGCCGGTCGCAGCCGCAGTGAATTCATAGGACGAGCGGGCAATCAGCTTGACGCCCTTGGCGTCCATCGGCGCCGTGAAGATCAGCGCGAACGACTTGTCCTTGATCGGGATGCCGTAGTGGGCGATGAAATTGTAATGCGTCAGCGCCGAGCCGGTCGCCACCACCTTCGCGCCCGAGACGATCAGACCCGCGTCGGTCTCCTTCTCGACATGCATGAAGACGTCGCGCACCTCCTCGATGGCGCGATCGCGATCGATCGGCGGATTGACGATGGCGTGATTCCAGAAGTCGAGCCGCTCCTGGGTCCGTGAATACCACTTCTTTGCGTTGCCGGCGTATTCGCCGTAGAAGCCCGAATTCGCGCCCAACGTGCCGAGGAACGCGGCCTTGTAGTCCGGCGAACGGCCCATCCAGCCATACGCGACCTTCTGCAATTCGGCGATCGCGTCGCGGCCCTTGATCAGGTCCTCGGCCGTTTTCGAACCGAGGAAAAATGGATGGGTAATCTGTCCCGAGCCGGTATCGGTGAGAACGCCGATCTGATCCTTCTTCTCGTGGAAGCGATCGTACCAGCGCGCCACCATCCGCGCCGAATTGCGAAACGCGGGATGCTCGGTGACGTTCTTGACGCGTTCGCCGTAGATGTAGATTTCGCGGCCGTCCTGGATGCTGTCCAGGAATTCCGCGCCGGTATAGACGCTGGTAGTGGACGCAGGCGCGTCGGCCCGCAGAGCAGTTGCAGTGGTCATGGACGTTCCTCCTCGCTGGCGTCGTCGGACGGCTGGATGCAGCCACGCCGGTCCGAGACCAATTCGTCACGCTCTTGGTCGGCGTGACATCGGAGGAAACGCTACGCGCTCACCCGCAGCGGGCGAAAGGTATCACACCATACCGCGCGAACTGGCCCGCGTCGGGCTATGACTTCGATGCGCGGACCGGACGCCGATGATCGTCCAGCCGATGCAGCGCCGCAGCTGACAAGCACAATGCACAGCACGGCAAAGGGAGCGAACCATGGGCAAGGGTTTTGACAGCAGGGCTGTCGCTTTCCATCGCGATGGGGAATTGGCCCTCGACGCCAGCGTCGTCACTATCGGCGCATTTGACGGCGTCCACCGCGGCCATCAGGAACTGCTCCGCCAGACCATTGCGGCAGCGCAGCGCCGCGGCGTTCCAGCCGTTGTCTATACCTTCGATCCGCCGCCAAAGGTGTATTTCGGCCAGGCCGAGCCGCTGACATCGCTCCACGTAAAGCTCGAACGCATCGCAACATTCGGGCCCGATCACATCGTCGTCGCCGATTTCAACCAGCTCTACGTCCGGCGCAGTGCGGCCGATTTCCTCGCCGAGTTGCAGCTCCTGCAACCGCGCGAGGTGATCGTCGGCGAGGATTTCCGCTTCGGGTCGTGCAAGGGCGGCACCGCGCAGCTGCTGCGGCAGCATTTCAACACAAGAATCCTGCCGCCGGTGCGCTGCGGCAATGGCGAGATCGTCTCGAGCAGCCGGATCCGGAGCTTGCGGCGGTCCGGCCTTGCGACCGCCGCGGCGGCGCTGGAGAACTGGAAAGATATCGTGACCGCGCCACCGGCCAATCGATCCCGCCTGGCCCAATTCGAGGTCGCAAACCAATGACCGCCATCGACCCACGCGAGCTGCGCAATGCCTGCGGCCAGTTCGGCACCGGCGTCACCATCATCACCACGCATTGCGAGGGACGCGATCACGGCATGACGGCGAATGCCTTCATGTCGGTTTCGCTGGACCCGCCGCTGGTCGCGATCTCGATCGCGAAAAGCGCGAAGATGCTCTGCAACATCCAGAACACCGGCCGCTTTGCGGTCAGCGTGCTTGCCGAAGGCATGGAGGATCTCGCCTGGCATTTCGCCGGCAAGCCCAAGCTCGACCTCCGCGACGTGTTCGAGCGGCGCAATGATCTGCCCGTCATCGCCAACGCGGCGGCATATTTCGTCACCGATCTCGCCGACGAGATCATCGCCGGGGACCACACCATCTTCCTCGGCCATGTCCGCGAGATGTCCCTGCAGCCGAGCACGCGGCCGCTGCTGTTCTTCCGCGGCCGCTTCGGCAGCCTTGCCGACCCGCACCCTGCGCCCGCGACGCTGGAGAATGCCGCCTACGAATTTGTCTGGTGAAGCCCACCAGCCGCAATTCCCGAAAACGGGGATGCAAGTTTGATCAAACTGCAAGAAAAGGAGGAAACGACCATGCTGAACGTCAACAAGGACACCATCACCGACCACGTGATCGCGGCGCTCTCGCCGGATATCCCGGATCGCAACCGCCAGATCATGACCAGCCTGATCCGTCACATGCACGCCTTCTGCAAGGAGGTCGACCTGACTTTCGCCGAGTGGTTTGCGGCCTGCGAGTTTCTGCGCCGCGCCGGCGACATCTCGGACGAGAAGCGTAACGAGTTCATCCTGATATCAGACATTCTCGGCGTCGAGGTGCTGGTCGACATGCTCGATCACCGGATCACTGACGGCGAGAGCGAATCCACCGTGCTCGGGCCGTTCTACCGGGAGAACCCTCCGGTGCTGCCGAAGGGCGCCTCGATCATCAAGAAGACGTTCGACAATGCGCAGACCGTCAAGGTCGCGGGGCGCATCAGCGACACCGCGGGCCGGCCGATCGAAGGCGTCACCATCGACGTCTGGGAAGACGCGCCGAACGGCCTCTACGACCTGCAGGATCCGGAGCAGCCGGCTTACAATCTGCGCGGCCGGTTCACGACCGACGGCAACGGCGAATACGCCTTCGTGGCGTTCCGCCCCGAGCCCTACCCGATCCCCTATGACGGCGCCGGCGGCGAGCTTCTGAAGTACATGGGCCACCATCCCTGGCGCCCGGGCCACATCCACTTCATGCTCTCCAAGGACGGCTATCAGTCGTTGATTTCGCAGATCTACGATTCCGAGACCAAATATCTCGACAACGACTCGGTGTTCGCCGTGAAGCAGAGCCTGATCGGCAAGTTCAACAAGGCTCCGGCCGGTGCCGGCACCGACCTCGTTCTCGACTTCGACTTCAAGCTCAAGAAGGCGGCGGTCGAGCGGCTCGTCGCGGCCGAATGATACGCGTTCTACCCCTGCCAGGCTCTCAACGGCCTGGCAGGGTTCATTTTGAACTGACCTGCGAGGACATATGAGCCGTGCCGTGATTGACATCGCCGAGCCCGTGGAGCACGTGCGGAACCTCGCAAGGGACACTGCGATCCGCAGTATCCGCGCCACCATCGTGGAAGCGCCGACGCGCCGGCGGCACAAGCTGTCGAACACGGAAGTCACCCATCAGGGCTACGTGTTGGTACGCGTGCTGCTCGACAACGGCGTGACGGGTATCGGCGAGGCCTCGACGCTCGGCGGGCCGCGCTGGGCCGAGGAGAGCGTGGAATCGATCAAGGCAGCGGTCACGAACTACCTGGCTCCGGCGCTGCTCGGGCAGCCCGCCCTCGCCTTCGAAGCCAATGCCTTGCGCATGAGCAAGGCCGCGACCCGCAATTTCGCGGCCAAGGGCGCCATCGAATCCGCCGTGCTCGATGCCGCCGGCAAGACGCTCGGCCTCTCCGCCAATGCCCTGCTCGGCGGCGCGGTTCGGCAGCGCATGGAGGTGATCTGGGCGCTGGCCTCCGGCGACAGCGGCCAAGAGCTGGAGGAAGCGAAAGAGAAGCTGCAGCGCCGCGAGCACCGCCAGTTCAAGATCAAGTTCGGCTTCAACCGGCCACAGGCCGATCTGAAGCGGCTGGAAGCGTTGCGTGCCGGTCTCGGCGACGAGGTGCGTCTGATCGTCGATATCAACCAGGGTTGGACAGAGGCCGAGTGCATCCGCTTCATGCCGGCGTTGGAAGAACTGGACGTCGCCCTGGTCGAGCAACCGGTCTCGGCGCTGCATCTGGAAGCCATGGCGCGGGTCGCGGCGCGCACCTCGATTCCGTTGCTGGTCGACGAAGCGGCCTTCACCAAGGAGGAGATCGCCCGCGCCGCCACGATGGGATGCGGCAGCGTCTACTCGCTGAAGCTCGTGAAGAGCGGCGGCCTGTTCGAGATGAAGCGCGCCGCCGCGGTCGCCAACGCTCACGGCCTCGAGCTCTATGGCGGCTGCCTGCTGGAGAGCAGCATCGGCGCGGCCGCGCATCTCGCCGCGTTCTCGACCCTGCCCAAGCTCGAATGGGGCACCGAGCATTTCGGTCCGCGCATCCTCGTGGAAGACCTCGTCGTCACCCCGATCAGGTTCGACGAGTTCGAGATCTGCGTCCCCGATGGCCCCGGTCTCGGCGTCCAGATCGACGAGGACAAGATCCGCGCTTTCGCCCGGAAGGACTAGGCAAATGGCATCATGCCTGCGGACAATTGACAAACCGCGACCCCACGCCCAGTCTCCGCGCCGGAACCCTCGTCCCGATCCTGCGCTGATGACCACGCGGCACCAATCCCGGCCAGCCTTCCTGGTGGCTTCTTCGGAAGCGCGCGAACCAACGTCCGGTTAGCCCGTGACCGATCGCGACGACGTCATGGATCTCAGGCGACTGGTCTATTTCGTCGCGGTCGCCGAGGAATTGCATTTCGGCCGGGCCGCATCGCGGCTCGCGATCGCACAGCCGCCGCTCAGCCGGCAGATTGCGCAGCTGGAGAGCGATCTCGGCGTCATGCTGATCGACCGCAGCCGGAGCCAGATCCGCCTGACCCAGGCCGGCGGCGTGCTACTGGAGCGTGCGCGCGATGTGCTGGAGCGGCTCGACCGGACGCATCGCGAGATCAAGCGGATCGGCGAGGGTTTTTCGGGCCACCTGCGTGTCGCCTTCGTTGGATCGGCGACCTACGGCGTACTGCCCAACGTGATCAAGGCGTTTCGCTCAGCCTATCCGGACGTCGAGCTCGCACTGTCGGCCATGAACAATGCCGAGCAGAAGCGCGCGGTGATCCAGCGCGAGATCGATATCGCCGTCGCACGGCCCTCGCTCGACGACGAGGAACTGAAGTCGGAGCCGCTGCTGCAGGAGCCGCTGATCCTCGCGCTGTCCGACACCTCGCCCTTGCTCGAGCAGCAGGTGCCGCGCCTGGCGGCACTGAAGGCCGAGACCTTCGTGCTCTACCCGCGCAAGCCGCGCCCGAGCTTCGCCGACCACATTCTCAACATCTGCCTCGAAGAGGGCTTCATTCCGAAGTCCCAGGTGCTGGCGCAGGACTATCAGACCGCGATCAGCCTGGTGTCGGTCGGCGTCGGCATCGCGCTGGTGCCGAAATCAGTCTCGCAGGCGGAGCGCCCTGGCGTCGCCTACCGCGCCTATGAGGGGCACAACCCGGGAACTGCGCTATCGCTGAACTACCGGCGCGACAACCGGATGCCGCACCTCTTCAATTTCCTGAAGGTCGCGCAAGAGATCGTGCGGCGCCAGCGCAAGCAGTAGGCCGCGCCGTCACGCCGCAACCGCGGCAGGCGCGCGGTCGTCAACGCGCGCGATCGCATCGCGCAGCACGTTGAGATCGGCGCCGGGTCGCACGCCATTCTCGGCGAGGTGCCGGCGGAACGCGCGCGCGCCGGGGACGCCATGGAAGGCGCCGACGAAATGGCGCGTGATCGAATGCAGCCGCGTGCCTTCGGCCAGCTGCCGCTCGATATAGGGCAGCATCGCCGCGAACACGTCCTTCATCGTCGCATGCGGCTGCGTTTCACCGAACAGCTCGGAATCGACTGGAAGCAGCCGCCACGGCTCCTGATAGGCCGCTCGCCCCAGCATCACGCCATCGACATGCGCCAGATGCTGCTTCGCCTCGGCGAGGCTGGTGATGCCGCCATTGATGATGATGGGCACATCCGGCAACGCCGCCTTGAGGCGATAGACGCGATCATAGTCGAGCGGCGGGATGTCGCGGTTCTCCTTCGGCGACAGGCCGTTGAGCCAGGCCTTGCGCGCGTGCACGACAAGTGTATCGACGCCGGCCGCAATCACGCCACGAGCCAGCGCATCGAGCGCGACTTCCGGATCCTGGTCGTCGATACCGATCCGGCATTTCACGGTGACGGGAATCTTCACCACGCGCTTCATCGCGGCAACGCATTCGGCCACCAGCTGAGGCTCGGCCATCAGGCAGGCGCCGAAGCGGCCGTCCTTCACCCGATCGGACGGACAGCCGACATTGAGATTGATCTCGTCATAGCTAAAATCTTCGCCGATCCGTGCCGCGGTCGCGAGGTCGCCCGGATTGGAACCGCCCAGTTGCAGCGCCACCGGGTGCTCGCTGGCATCGAAGCCGAGCAGCCGCGACCGGTCGCCATGGATCACGGCGCCCGTGGTCAGCATCTCCGTATAGAGCCGCGCCCGCCGCGACATCAGGCGATGGAACACCCGGCAATGCCGGTCGGTCCAGTCCATCATCGGGGCTACAGAAAATTTACATTCCATATCAACGACTTAGATATTTTCTCGAACTAATGCAACGCGAAACGCCAGGATTTTCCATTCGAAGATTCAATTATCTGCTGGTTCGAATCCCAAGCCATTTTCGGTGTGCCGAGAGTGTGCCATGCGCTTTACCACGAACATTCGCGGTGGACCATTCGGTGTATCGCGAGCGATTGATGCCTCAGCAGGTCGGCAATCGTTGGATCTGCGCATTTTCTGCAACACGCTCAAAAGTCCAATCAGCAGCGATGCGTGACGTCGGCCGTCCTCCCCGCCATTTGCAGGTCTTTCCTGAGGGACGAAGACTCGCGCGCGACGCTGTTGGATACGGCCTGATCGCAACCGGCATCACCATCGGCGCTGGGCTGACGGTGCGATTGGCACGCGGAGCGACAGGCCCACCACTATTCGCTACCGAGCCGGTCTAGCCGCAAGCGATTGGAGGTCGGAGAAAAGTAAGCGTCTATGTTGCCGCCGCTGAGTGGCGCAATCGTGCGAACACGCCTGCGTAACCATCCACGGCCAACCGAACGCCGGAAGTCGATCGCGTGAAGTTCGCCAAGCTGGTCGAAACTGTGCAATCCTGTCGCATCCAATTCCACGCGCGCGTCCCATGTAACGATTTTTCGCTCACTGAACCGCTCCGGAGTCAACTCGGTGATCTCGAACCACACGACACCCGCGCCGTAGCTGTCGTCGCAATCCTGCGCCGGGCGGAACAGACGACCATTCTGCTGCACTAGCCGGCCGGCCGGCCGTGACCAACGGCTGTCGGACTTCACGGGATTCGCCGGATGAGCGGTCCAGGCCCCATCGAGCGAGTCACTGTAGAGAATCGACAGCTGGTCCTGCGTCGATGTACCGATCGAGTCCGCCGTCACGAAAATCCACCAGAGGCCGTCGTGAAACAGCGGCGTCGCGTCCGAGAATACGGCCCCTTCCATCAGGACCTTGTTCAACTCCCACTTCCAGGGAAATTCAGCGGCGCGGTACAATTCCAGGGAGCGATTTGCGCCTGTCTCCGGCAGCATGTAGACGTCCCCGCCGTGCTCGAACACGAACGGATATGAAAGATGATAGGGGCGAGCGAGCACAGGTATCGGCGGAGCCAACAGCTGGTCACCGACGATCTCGGCGGCCGAAATTATTCCGCGTCGGGTGACATAGGGATATTCTTCAACGAACAGAAACGTCCGTCCTTGCCACGTCTGGAGGAATGGGTCGGCGTAGAAGCGGTCGCCATCATCTTCAATCACCTTGAATGTCCGTGCACCACGCCGCAGCGCGACGTGCCAATGGTCCTGGTGCCGAAACGGCTTCATCAGGGCCTTCGATACCTTGTGGGCGAACATCCGCGAAGCGAATGCCGGTAGCGAACCGTTCGGCAACGCTGTTGCCTCCGTCACAGTGCAAGCGTCCCCCTGCTCCGCCAGCTCTATCCCCCGCGGAACGAGGGAAATGCATCGCGCAAAGGCGGTCCGGAGCCCCCGTAGGAGGCTGAATTTGTCCTCGATAGCCAGCCTGGATGCGACGAGAGGAGTTTCACAACCCGAGCGCTGCACGCTCAGATACGGCGACGTCCGTGACAGCAACCGATCCAGCAGCGCGCGGCTGTCCAGGATGCCGTCGTATCGTATCTCCAGAGCATTCGAATGGGGACCAGGGCATTCCGACAGGTTGATGACCGCCCGCCCCGGCGTATCGCCGAGCGCAGCGACCGGACGCCATTCCTCTTCAGGGACGATTGGCCTGGCGACGCCATAGCCTCTGAAAATCAGTTGCTCGAGCCTCAACCACAGTTGAAACGCCAACGGATATGGGGGCGCGCGATCATCGAGAAATACGCTGACCTCGCAGATCTCGCCGAGACGCCCAAGCAACTCGCGATGCCATTCGCGCAACCGATGCCTGGGAAGAATCAAAGCAATGCGGGAGCCCTGATCAAGCGACGGTGTCGCATCGATGCACGCCGAGCTCATTGCGGCCGGCCCATGGTTGGAAGGTCGCTGAATACCCACTTCAAGACGGATTCCCTAACCGACTGCCGGCGGCTATTCCCCACGAAAGCCAACCGGGCCAATCCGTGAGCGAACGAGCGAGCTCGGCGGTCGACGTTAAGGACCTTGTCTGGGCTGATGCCCCAGCAGGGCTGTCGACATCACGGATCCCGTGCAACCTAAGACTTCAGCGGCTGAATAGAAAGACCCGCGACCCCGCAGCCGGACCGGCATGGAGACCCATGATCCATCGAGGTTTTCCCGATCGGCACGGGGCTTGCTGACCTCTTCGAACACTCCGGCCTTCTGGTCAGAGCCGTTTCAATCTGGAACATTGTCCTGTTCCAGAATGGGTCTCAGTTGGTATGCAGGCGGTGGTGGCCTCCTCCACCGACCGTCCCGCGAAAGGTCTAAGATGGTTACCTCGATCGATCCGCGGTCATCTGACGACGCGATGATCAGCCTGGCGTCCGCAGGAAGAACGCTGCTTGACGGTGCGGCCACCATCTTGCTTTGCGGGATTGCCGCGATCCTCCTCGCGGCCGTTTACCTTGTGGCCGTTCCCGCGAAGTACGAAGCGACCACGGAGATCCTGTTCGATCCACGAGGGCTGAAGGCGGTCCAGAATGAGCTCGTGTCGCGCTCCGAAAACAACGACTCGTCGATCGCCCTGCTGGAGAGCCAGATGCGGGTCATCCGGTCGGAAACAGTTCTGCGCACGGTCGTGGAGCGGCTCGACCTTGAACATGATCCGGAGTTTGTCGGCGGTCGCGGGCTGTTCGCGTCGCTGACCGGATTATTCAGGCCCAACACCAAGAGTGAGCCGGCGGACATCAGGGCTCTGCGCGCGCTCCAGCGAATTGTTCGCGTTGATCGTGCCAGTCGCAGCTACGTCGTTGCGATAACCGCGGTAAGCCGGGACCCGAACAAGGCCCCTCGCATAACGGACGGCATCGCCAATGCGTACCTAGAGGAAGACATTCGTGCACGGGCCGAAGCAGCGAAACGGGTCAGTGCGTCGATGACGTCGCGGCTCCACGAGCTGGCTAGCCGGGTGCAGGAGGCAGAGAACAACGCTGAACGCTTCAAACGGGAAAACAACCTGATCGGCACCAACCGCGGGTTTCTGGGCGGACAGCAGCTGGAAGAATTGTCGACCCAGTTGACACAGGCCCGCGCCGTTACCGTCGCACAGCGCGCCCGGCTCGACCAGATACAGAACGCGATCAAGGCTGGCGGCGATGTCGGCACCATCTCGGAAGCTGTTCAATCACCGGTGATCGCTCAGCTGCGCGCGCAGTACGCCGAGATTGTGCGCCAGGAAGGATCCGCAACCGCCCTGCTCGGCGATCGCAATCCGGAAGTCGCCGTCATTCGGCAACGTCTGCAACAGCACAAGAAATTAATCGCCGAGGAGCTGAGCCGCATTTCCGCTGCTGCGCGTAACGACTACGAGCGCGCGGTCGAAAACGAAAAAGTGCTTTCCACCAATCTTGATACGCTCAAGGCCAAGGCGTCCACGGCAGCCGAAGCAATGGTCCGCATGCGCGAGCTGGACCGCGTCGTCGAGGCCAATCGGGCGATCTACGAAGCATTCCTGGTCCGGGCCAAGGAGCTTGCCGAACAGGAGAATGTCGATACTGCCAACACGCGCATCATCGCGCCGGCTCTCGCGCCGGACAAGCCGACGACGCCGCGCACCAGTCTCATGATCGCCGCGCTCCTGGCTGGGCTGGCGTGTGGCGTAGCGCTGGTGATGCTGCGACGATACTCCCGCGTGTCGCGGGATACGACCGTTGTTGGCCGACGGAGCTGACTGGTCAAGCCACCTTCTCTGTCCGTCCGGCATGAAGTGAAACGATGGCAATGAGAATCCAGGTCTCGGGACGGCGAAACGCGTCGTTGCTCGTGCCGCCGGCCAGCAGGCTGATGATGCTGCCGAACATGGCGGCATTCAGATAGTTGACAGTCGACCTCCGCGGCAACTGACCCGCCGACCGTGTGATCCGGACGATCGCCCATAGCCAGAAGCCAAACCAGATCATCAAGCCGGGCAGCCCGAGTTCGGCCGCAAGCCGTCCCGGCACATTGAAGGTCGGCGGCAGATCGCCAACCGTTTCAAACCATCTGACGACTTCATAACTGTCCCAGGCCCATGACGGCAGAACGGAGCCGGCATGGAAGCCGAATTGCCCGAATCCAACACCGAATACCGGATTGCCTTTGAAGATCGATAGTTGCGCGCTGAACAGGGCAAGACGCGAAATCGTCGAGACGTCGCCGTCGTTGACAGCCTTGGCGACATTGCCGAGGGCAAGCACTGGCACGAGACCGGTCGCGGCAACCGCAGGGACGATGGCCAGCAACGCCACCATGCCGATATGAAGGGCGCGCAGCCCGATCCAGTAGATCAGTTCAGCGAAGATCAGTCCGCCCAGCATCAATAGGCCGGTACGCGAATTGCTCAACAGCAGGGCGACAATGCCGCAAGCCAGGGGTATGCCGGCCGCAATCCGCCTTGCCAATGATGGGTGATCGATCGTGTGCAGGCGGTAGGCAAACAGCATCCACGGGCAGGCAAAGCCACAGAAGTAGGATAGATCCGGCGCCTCGAAGGCCAAGCTGATCAGGCGGCCAACCACGCGTCCTTGCTCATCGTCTGCGGTATGGAACAGGCCGGTCGAGAACCGATAGATCAGCTCGCCTGCGGGGGAAAACCATGACCAGACTTCCGGCAGCGCGAAGATCGCACATGCAACCACCGCAACCACAAGCGGGTGCACAAACAGATTCTCGACATCACTCACCCGCCGCAGCAGGCCAAGACAGCTGATGGTAATCGCCATCCCGAAGATGACGACGGCCGACGACGTGGCGAGCTTGTTCAATCCGCTCCGCCCGTGAAACATGGACGTCGCAATTTCCGGGAAATTGACCGCAGTCGTCACGGCGAGCCAGACGACCAGGCAATTCAGGAACACGAACAATGGCCGCGGTATCAGGATTCTACTCGATGCTGTCGCAAGCGAGGTCACGATCAGGAGCACAAAGACATAGACGGAAGCGGATCCCTTCAGCTCTCCGAACGCGCCAATTCCAGCCAGGCCCGTAATGGGCAGCAGCGCGACCGCGAGCCACATGAGGCCAGCAAGGAGAACGCTCGGCGAGCCCTTCCGCGGATCGGCGGTTGAATCGGCCAAGGCTGTCATCACATTGGCAGCGTGTTGACGGCCACGCGCTTGTCCTGCCGATCCCAATACAGCCGCGACAGTCGGGTCCATATCCGAGCCGGCACGAGCAGCGTGACAAGTGACCGAACGACGCCCGCATAGGCGGCAGGCCTGGCAGGCTGAAAATAGCCTAGCTGCACGCGCAAGCGCGACCGCAATTGGGTGCGACGATTTCTGCCGCTGATACCATCCGCGTTCTTCTCATAGACCAGCAGCACGTCATGCAGGCAGTCGATCTCGCCCTTCTCGAACAGGCGCCGCATGAATTCATAATCTTCGGCATGAGGATAGTCAGCGGAATAGACACCAAACTTCCTTACGCAAGCGGTACGGAAAAAGAATGTCGGGTGCTTGAACGCAGCGTTGTCATAGAGCTTGCGTCCGATCGCGGCGCGGCCACCGGGCGTCCCCTCGAAAAACAGATGGTTACCCCGTTCGTCCACGATGTCGGCAAATGCCCCGACCAGATCCGTGGCGGGATGGCTGTCCATGTAGGCTTGCTGCTTGGCCACGCGGTCCGGAGCTGAGACGTCCCCGCAATCCATCCGGGCCACGTACTCGTACCCCAGCTTGACGATATGTTCGAGGCCATGGTTCAGCGCGGCAGTGATTCCGCCGTTACGCTCGAGCCGTAGCAGAGTGATGCCTTCACATAATCCCAGCATCTCGCCGACCGGCTGCAATGAACCGTCATCGACAATAACGATGTCGGCGGCTTCCGTTTGCCCAACCAGAGAGTCCACGGTCCGGAGCAGAACGTCGCGCGCCGGATTGTAAACCGGCATCAGAAACACGGTTCGTCGTGCCATCACCCTCCGGCCCCTTCCCTGGCGCACCCGCCCTCGACATCGCGGGAAACTATATGTCAGATTTCTCTGCTACCCGCCCGAAGAAAGCTGATCCTGGTGAAATGAGATGTTTTGCATCGACATCCTGTTTTCTTCCGGGGTTGCGCGCCGAATGCTCTTGCGGGTCGCCTCGCTTGCCCTGGCGCTGCTGGCACTTTGCCGCTCCGCCTATCCTGCGGATGAGTTTCCCGGCAGAACCGTATCGAGCGGGCTTTCCGTGCAATTCACCGATAATTTCCTCAAGCGACCGGATTGGCGTCAGCGCCTCGACATTCTGACCGCACTCGGCGCAACCATTGTCCGAATTGATCTCAACTGGCCGTGGATCGAGAAGCAGCCCGGTCGTTACGATTGGACGCTCTACGACGACTTCGCTTCGGAATTGGGGAAGCGCGGGCTGCGGCCGCTGTTCATTTTAAACAGGCCGAACCCGCTTTACGGGAAACCCTTTGACGCGGCGGTGGACGGCAAGCGCCAACGCGGTACCATGCCACCATACACCAAGTCCGAAATCGCGGCTTATGCCCGATGGGCAACGGCCGCGGCAGACCGCTACCGACAACTGAACCCAATCTGGGAACTCTGGAACGAACCCGACCAGGACGGCTTCTGGCCCCCCAAGCCGGACCCGGCAGCTTATGTGGCCCTCGCACGGGAAGCGTGCGCCTCGATCAAGCAACGCGTGCCAGATGCCATCGTGACCGGCCCCGGCATGGCCCAGATGCCGACCGTCTGGCGCACCAAAAAGCCCCTGATGCAGGCGCTGCTGGATGACCACGGCTTGCTGACCTGCCTCGATGCCGTGAGCCTGCACACACATCGCTTCAAGCAATCGCCTGAGACCGTCTCGCGTGACTACGCGGTTCTGCGCGCCAATTATCTCGACCTCTGGCCAACAGGGATCAAGCGCAAACCCATCATCGACACCGAGTGGGGAGACTCGGTCTACAAGGCCGGAATCTCGGAAGACACCCAGGCGCTCTGGCTGCCTCGCATGTTCCTGATCAATCTGATGGAACAGGTGCGGCTTACCAACTGGTACTGCCTGATCGATGTCGGGCCGAATGACGATGAGATGGAAGACCGTTTCGGCCTGGTGAGCTACGACGGAAGACCACGCCCGGCATACCAGGCGTTCAGGACATTGGCCCATGAGCTCGGCGGATTATCGCTGTACGAAACAATCGAGCGGTTCGATGCGACAATGGCTGAGGGTATCACGGTCCTGCTCTTCTGCGGCGAAGACGCAACCAAAGAGTGCAAGCTCGTGTTCTGGGCAACGGAAGGCAGTGCAGTCCCGAGAAGAGTGACTGTGCCAGGCTGGCGGAAAATCGGCCCTGCGATCAATCACCTCGGGCAACAATCTGCCCTCCAACCAGACAGCAGCGGCGTTCTGACGATCGAGCCGAAAGCCTCCGTTCAATATCTCCCGGTTGCCAGCTCGCGGTGATCCTCGAGGACACGCCAATACCTATTTAACAGGCATTTTGCATTTTAAGCGCGCCTGATTGAATATGGTAAATATACAGTTTAAACACGGTATAAATTGTGCATTATTCAGTTCCCGGACGGGGAACTTCGCGGGGGCGCAAGAAACAGATCCGCGTATGTTGGCTGGTGGCGCGGGTCAGTGATGAAGATACTCCATGTCTCTGAGAGTTTGATCGGCGGCCTGGCTTCATATCTCGAAGAGATCATTCCCCATCAGACAGCTCAGTTCGGTGCAGACAACGTTGTCTTGCTGGTACCCGCGGCCCAGCGCGAACACATCGCATCTTTGAACGGATGCACCATTGAGACCTACCATCGAACCGGCCGCAATCTCAGTTCCATGCTGGCGCTCGGTTCGGCTATCCGACAAAGCATTCAGCGTCACGGTCCGGACGTCGTACATCTGCACAGCAGCATCGCCGGCGGCCTGGGCCGCCTGGTGATCACCGGGATGCGTCGGAAGCCTCATGTCGTCTATTGCGCGCATTGCTGGGCGTTCGATCGTCCCGAGCAGACCCTCGCGACCCGCTTCTGGATGACGCTCGAACGCATGCTCACCCGGCGCGCCGACGCGATCGTCTCAATCTCGCCTCACGAACAAGAGGTCCTGCGCAGAGCCCGCTTTCCGCTCGCAAAGACGAGGCTCATCGTAAGCGGGATGCAGGACCTGGTTCCTGGCCAGACCGCTCAAAGCAGTGCGGCCAAGCGGCCCGGTCCCTGGCGTCTTCTGTTTGTGGGACGGCTGGATCGGCAGAAGGGCGTCGACCTGCTGCTGCGCGAATTCGAATTGCTCAAGCAGAAGCGCGCAAGCTTGAGCTTGGTCGGGTCAAAGATCGTGAACAGCTCCCGACTCGTCGTTCCACCGGAGGTGCATGTTTCAGGTTGGGTACCTCGCGAAACATTACCCGCCTTGTTTGAAGAATATGATGCCATCATAATGCCGTCGCGGTGGGAGGGGATGCCGCTGCTGGCGATAGAGGCGCTTCGCTCCGGACGCATCCTCATCTGTAGCAATCACGGCGCGTTTCCGCATTTCATCCAAGACGGCGTTAATGGCATCCTGATCGACATTGCCACCACAGGCTGGCTGGGCAAAGCCTTGAAAGTCCTTGAGCATTCAAATCTTGCGGCGATGAGCGCGGCGGCTCGGACAACCTACCTCGCAATGTTCGCACCGGACCGGATGAACCAGGGCCTGGTCGAGTTGTATGAAAGCCTCATCAAGCGGCCACGGCTTCAATCGGAGGCGACGGCCACACCACGCGATCGACTGCCGGTGCCCGAGCGAGTTGTTCATTCCACGGCCATGAGCCGGGACCGCCACAGTGGCGGCCAACTAGACACCCTGGAGCGGCCTGCCGGATAAGAGCTAGCTGTGGCCGCTTCTGCAGTTCAATATCTCCGCTCGCGAACCGTTACGAAGGCGAGATTTTTGCATACCAACATCCGATTCCACACGGTTGTCAGCAGCCGCACATTGATATCGCTCTCGATCATGTGCCTGCGCGGGATTTCGCTCGTGGCGAAATTTGCGCTCACGCTGTTCATCGCGCGGTTTATTGGCCTGCCGACGGTAGGTCTGTACGGACTGATCGCTGGTATGGCCGTTGTGTTTCCCGTTGTTGCCAGCCTGGGACTGATCCGCACCTTGAGCCGCAACGCGGTTTCCCAACATCTCGATGAGGTCGTATCCACTCTGCGCCGATATTGGCGAATCCAAGCAGCCATCTATGGAATAATCTGCGTCATTGCATTGGGCGTCGGGATCTACCTCGATCAGGTTGCGCTGACGATGATCGTGGTCGCCATCGTTTTCCTTGAGCACGTCAATGGCGACCTTTTCGTTCTGTTGAACCATCTTCTGCAGCCAGGCCTCGCCAATGTGCTCATGTTCGTGCGAACGGCTGGATGGATCTCCGCCTTCATCGCCCTCGCCTTCCTGTTCCCAACGCTGCGCGATCTGGACGCCCTGCTCGGGTTTTGGATCGGTGGCGGCATTCTCGCGATCATCGGCTTTGCGATAGCCACTCGACATTGGTCCTGGTTCCGGCCTGGCGCAGCGCCGGAACACAAGGATTGGCTATCTCGCGATTTCAAAGCGTCGCGCATTCTGTACGTCAACGACATTGCCAATACGGTTGCGCAATATACCGATCGCTATCTGGTCGGCCTGTTCATCGGGCTCGAATTCACCGGCATCTATGTGGTCTTCTGGTCAATCGGCAATGCGCTGAGTAACCTCGTCGACACCGGCGTCATCCAGCTATCCGGACCGAAGCTCATTGGCGCACATGCACGCCGCGACGGGACGTTCTGGAGTGTGTATCGAGGCCTCCTCGTGGAGACCGTGACGATCTCAGTCGCGATTGCCGCCGCTGCGGGGCTGCTGGTCCATTTTGCCATTCCTTACTTGCAGCGCCCGCAGCTGGCCGATTGGCTTCCCGTGTTGTGGCTGATCCTGTTGGCGTTTGTGCTCCGCATGTTCTACGAGGTGCAAGGAAGCGTCTTCTATAGCCGTCACAAGGATCAATTGACCTTGTTCAGCGGACTGTTCGTCATTGGCCTCTCGCTTGGCACCAACATTGTCTTGATCCCGCTTTTCGGGCTGTACGGTGCCGCGATTGCGATCGTCGTCGCGTATCTTGTGGGCGCAATCGTTCGTTCTCTCGTGATCGCGAAATATTTCCGATGACCGGTTTATCCTACATTCCGATATCGGAACTCAGTGCCGACACTCCGCCGCCCGACATCGCGCTGTTTCTTCCGACGCTCTACAGCGGCGGGGCCGAGCGTGTACAGCTCAACCTCGCGGACTATTTTATCGGCCGCGGATTGCGGGTGGATCTCGTCGTTTGCAAATACTTCGGCTCGCTGAAGGATCAGGTCCCGGGAGGCGTCCGCCTCATCAGCCTGGATTCCCGAAAGGTCATGTTCAGCGTGCCCGCCTATCTGCGCTACTTGCAGATCGCGCGTCCACCAGCCGTACTCAGTTCGGTTGAGAACGCAAATATCGTCTCGTGTGTCGGAAAGGTGCTGAGTTCCAGTCGCCATCAATTGATCGTGCGTCTTGACAATTCGCTCCTGGAGCAAGGTTCACTGTCGATGCAATTGCATCGCTGGTTCATGCTGGCCGCGGTCGCGTCGACATTTCACGCTGCGGACGCATTCATAGCGGTATCGAGCGGCCTGAAGCGACAGCTCAGTCGCCTGCCCGGTATGGGAAAGAAGCCGATCCACCTGATTTACAATCCGATCATTCACAAGGGATTTGACGCCCAACTCGCTTCCCAGCCCACGCTTCCGCCGACCATCGGTCCTGGAGAGCCCCTTGTACTCGCAGTCGGCCGCTTACACAGGCAAAAGGGATATGCTTCGCTAATACGTGCATTCGCGCTCGTCGTTCGACGCAAGCCTGGGCATCTGGTTATCCTGGGCGAAGGCGGCGACCGCGACAAACTGCAGGGCCTGGCGAACTCACTGGGCATTTCCGACCGCGTCCATTTCCTCGGATATGTTCCCAACCCACTCGCTTACATGCGAAGCGCTGACTTGTTTGTGTTGTCGTCGGTCGCGGAAGGCTTCGGCAACGTGATCGTAGAGGCTCTGGCTTCCGGGACTCCAGTGATCAGCACCGACTGTCCGCATGGCCCCAACGAGATACTCGCGGGAGGACGGTACGGCACACTCGTTCGCGTTGGAGACGATAATCAGATGGCGCAAGCCATCATCGAAAAAATCAGCAGCTCCAAGCAATTGATGCGGGAGGATCTAGATGAGCACCTCAAGCGCTTCACAATCGAGACGATCGGCGAGCGTTATCTCGAATGCCTCGGGCTCAGACGTGGGCTGCCGCAAACCGCGTCGCCACAGGCTGTCAGCGCATAGATCTCCGCGCGCCGTTTCCGATAGCCCGCTAGGCGCCGGGCCGCACACGGGTACTTCGTGCAGCTTCCGAACTGCGCGAGCCGCAGCGACGGCCGGATCCTCCCGTGATTTCAGCCCTAAGGCGCCTTTTCACCACGATGTCTAGTTCCACGACGCCAAACGGGGCCCACATCGCGATTGTTGGTGCCGGCTTTTGCGGCGCGCTGGCGGCGGTTGTTTTGGCGCGGGCGGGCCATCGCGTCACACTCATTGACCGCCATTCGGTCTATCCAAAGCAGTTTCGTGTCGAAAAGTTCGCAGGTGGACAGATTGAGCTGATGCGCAAGTTGGGCATCTTCAACGCAATCGCCGAAGCCTCGACCCCGTTCAAAGACATCGCCAACGTCCGCGCAGGTCGCATCGTCGACCGCACGCCCAATCAGCATTACGGAATCCTGTACGAGGAGATCGTGCGCGTCGTGCGAGCGCAACTGCCATCTTCCGTTGCTTTCATCATTGACGATGTGACGGCCCTCAAAACCGGGCCGCAGAAGCAAGAGGTGACGCTGTCGAGCGGCCAGGCGCTCTCGGTGGATCTCGTTGTTCTTGCGACCGGAATGAATGGCGCGCTTGCCCACAGGCTGGGTATTGGCCAACACATGGTGGCGGAACGCCATTCAATATCTTTCGGCTTTACGATCCCAGCCGAACCCGGACTGACATTCAATGCGCTCACATGCTACGGCAGCGGCGCGACCAATCGGATCGACTACCTCAGTCTTTTCCCGATCGGCGACACGCTCCGAGCCAACCTCTTTACCTATCTCGATCAACGCGACCCGTGGATCCGTGAACTGCGGCGAAATCCGTCGACAAGCCTGGGCGACTCGATGCCGGGCCTCGCTGCCTATCTCAGACCGCATGATCCGGTCGACGGTGTTCAAAACTGGACGATGAATCTGACGACGGCGGCAAATGTGGACCAGGACGGAATTGTGCTGATCGGAGACGCCTACCAAACGTCCTGCCCTGCGACAGGCATGGGCGTGACGCGGCTGCTTACCGACATTGATCGACTCTGTAATGTGCATTTCCCGCAATGGCTCGCGACACCCGGAATGGGGAAGGAGAAGATCGCGAGATTTTACAACGATCCCATCAAGCACGACGTTGATGCGCAAGCGATCCGGATGGCTCACTTCAGGCGGTCCTTGATCACGGATCGGTCGTTACGATGGCGATTTCGCCGTCGGGAGCATTTCATGCGGCGACGATTCCTTGATTTGGTACATAGCATGAGGTTCAAAGATACATCGAGCCTGCGAGCCTAGGGTTGTTGCCGCCAGCACGATCGAGATGCAAGACGCCCGCGAGCCTCACCGTCCCACGGCTTGAGGTGATTTGCTGCTCAAAACCAGCACTCACTAGCTCTTGATCTCCGGTGGCGACCTCAGGGTCCACGATTCAAGATATTGCCTTACCCGACACTTTATCGAACAGATGCGTTCGCTCGAGATCGAGCGCCACGTCAATGGAGTGATCCGGCTCGGCCGCGACGCCGACCTGCATCTGAGCCGTGAACGGAAATCCATCCACAGCTCCGATCACGAGCGTATGCGGCCCCAGCGGCTCGACATCCTTGACCATCAAGCGGATCGACGAGCCCGCCGGCGCGTCCCTGTGCAACACATGGTCGGGTCGGACGCCAAGCACCACAGGCTTGCCGACGCTGCCTGCATAGGCTGCCTCGCGCGACTTCGGCAGTCTCAATAGCGCGCCGGACGGACCGGTGAAGTGGAGCGCGCCATCGCGACCGACGATCTCACCATCGATGAAGTTCATGCTGGGTGCGCCCATGAAGCCCGCGACGAAGAGATTGCTGGGTTTCTCGTAAATCGTGATCGGGTCGGCCGCCTGTTCGATCCGGCCCTTGTTCATCACCACGACGCGGTCAGCCATGGTCATGGCTTCGACCTGGTCGTGCGTGACGTAGACGATCGTCTTGGCAAGGCGGCGATGCAGCGCCTTGATCTCGGTCCGCATCTCGATGCGAAGCTTGGCGTCGAGATTGGACAGTGGCTCGTCGAACAGGAAGACATCAGGGCTGCGCACGATGGCGCGGCCGATCGCCACACGCTGGCGCTGCCCACCGGAGAGCTGCTTGGGCCGGCGGTCGAGATATTGCTCGAGGTCAAGGACGCGGGCCACGTCGCTCACGGCCTTCTCGATGCTGGCACGCGATTCGCCGCGCACCTTCATGCCGTAGCCGATGTTCTCGCCGACCGTCATGTGCGGATAGAGCGCGTAGTTCTGGAATACCATCGCGCAATTGCGCAAGCCGGGGCGCAACTGCGTCACGTCGCGGTTGCCGATGCGGATCGTCCCGCTGGTGACGGCCTCCAGCCCCGCGATCATGCGCAACGTCGTGGTCTTGCCGCAGCCGGACGGGCCGACCAGCACGACAAACTCCTCGTCGGCCACGTTGAGGTCGAGCCCTTCGATGATCCTGTAGGGCCCGTATGCCTTGCTGACGTTTTCGATCTCGACGTGCGCCATGGAATCCTTTTCCGTCCCTTCGTCGACGGCCAGTCAAAATCCCGGACGACGCTCGTGCGTCATCCGGGACGTCTCACGGGAGAGCTAGTTCTTGGGCGGCAAGCCCATCGCAGCGCGATAGGCCGCAAGCTGCTTGGCCCGGCCGAACTCGTCGGTCAGCCGATTCCACTCCTTCGCCATTGCATCGAGCGCCGCCTGCGGCGTGGTCTGGCCGGCCAGCGCCTTGCCGAGCTCGATCTCCACCACCTCGGTGTAGGAAAAATAGCCGGGCAGACGCATGTCGAGCGCAACATTCTTGGCATTGATGGAGTCAGACTGCGCGCCGAGATACTCCTTGGCTTCCTCCGGCGTGAAGATCTTGCTCCACAGCTGCAAGTTCGCGGTGTGCGATTTGCGATAGGGGTTGACGCCGCTACCGCCGGTGATCGCCGCCTGCCCCGACACGTCCGGGCTGGTCAGCGTCTTGACGAAGTCCCACGCCGCCAGCTGGTTCTTGCCGGCCTTTGGCACCGCGATCTGCCAGCCGCCGAACGCCATGAACGGGGCCGGAAGCACGCTGGGGAATTTGTCCCACTTCTTGGTCTTGGCGTTCCAGATCTCGTCCGAGCCGGGCAGCATCGCCGAGCCGACCTTGCCCGAGATCTTCGACTGTTTCGGATCGGCCGCGATGACGCCTGTGTCGCCCCAGCCAATCGATTCCGCGACCTGGCCGCCGGCGACTGCGGCGTTCACCTCGCCGAACGAGAAGTTCAGCGCGTTGGGCGGCCCGAGCTTCGACGCCCTGATGTATTCCTCGAGGCCCTTCACCCAGCCCGGATTGTTGATCTGCGCGTCCATCGTTTCGGGGTCGAAGAACATCGCGCCCGGATAGTTCGGATTGTTCGTATAGGCCGCCGCATGGCTGAAGAAGAACCAGAACTGCTGACCACCACGACGAAACGCTTCCGCCGTGCCCCACAGGCCCTTGTCGGGCCGCTGGAAGAATTCGGCGATATCGAGATACTGCTTCCAGGTCTTCGGCGGGGCGAGGTCGTAGCCGTACTTGGCCTTGAAGGCATCCTTCTCCTTGGGATCGCCGAACAGGTCGGTGCGGTAGGTATAGGTGTGGACGTCGCCGTCCATCGATTGCGAATAGATCTTGCCCTCCCACACCATCAGGCGCTCGCGATAGGCCGGCTCGATATCGTCCCAGTCCTTGCCGGACTGCATCTCCTTCGGCATCTCGCTGAGATAGGGCACGAAGTCCGGCAGCCAGGCCGGCGCGAAGCTGACGAGGTCGAACGTCGCGTCCGACGCCGTCAGCGACGTCGCGATCTTCGGATAGAGCTCGGACCACGGAAACTCGACGACATTGACTTTGCCGCAGGTCTTCTTGGCCCATTCGTCGGCGCCGAGCTTGAGCGCGGAGGCGATATACGGTCCGGTCTGCGACGCCACGGTCAGGGTGACGCCGGTGTAATCCGGACTGCAGGCAGCATTCGCCTGGCTCCCGGCGCAGGCCATCGCGAGCGAGGTGGTCAACATCAAGAACGTCCGTCGCAACATCGTCTAGTCCTCCCTATAGAGCTTTTTGCTATTTGATGGCTCCGAGCAGCAGGCCCGACCGCATCATCCGGCTGAGCAGGCCCGCCATGATCATCATGGGAACGATTGCGACGAGTGCCGCCGCCGAGATCGCCCACCATTCGTCGCCGCGCTGGCTGTTCTGTCCTGCAACCAGGATCGGCAGCGTCTGCCATCTGGAATTGGTCAGGAACAGCGCGAACAGAAACTCGTTCCAGACGAAGGCCAGCGTGATCATGAACGTCGCCAGCAGCCCGTTCATCGACATCGGCACCACGATGCCGATGAAGATGCGCCAGCTCGGCACATTGTCGACCATCGCGGCTTCCTCGACCTCGATCGGGATCGCCTCGAAGAAGTCGCGCATCAGCCAGACCACGATCGGCAGCGAGAAGGCGACGTAGCACAGCGTCAGGCCGACGAAGCTGTCGATCAGCTGGAAGCCCAGCCGGCCGATCTCGCTGTAGAGCAGATACAGCGCGAAAGCCGTAACGATCGGCGGGAACATGCGCTGGCTGACGAACCAGAACAGGATGTCCTCGTTGCCAAGGATCGGCCCGGGCAATGGCAGCCGGTTGATCGCGACGGCAATGAAGAGCGCGATCGGAAAGGCGAGCAGCAACGCCTGCGGCCGGGTGAAGCCGAACTGGTTGTTGAACACGAGGTAACCGCCGAGCGCGAGCAGGAAGAAGGCCAGCCCCGAACCGAAGCGAACCTTGAATTCGAACCGCACCAGCGCGTAGGCCGCCATCGCGCCGATCGCGGTGGCGATCGCCGCCGCGGACAGGCCCACGATGGTCGAATTCAGGAAGGTCCGGAAGAACTCGCCGCGGATGCCCTGATAGAGATCGATGAAGGGTTGCAAGGTCGGCGTGAAGTCGATGAACGGCAGGTAGGTCGGCCCGCCAACGACGCCGGGCGGCGTCTTGAATGCGGTGACCACCACCCAATAGAGCGGAAACACCGTGATCAGGCACCAGATGAGAACGCCGGCCGCGACCAGGCGGCGGCTCCACGGCGACAGTCCGGTCAGGCCCTGTCCACTCATCGGCGCTTCTCCAGATGCGGCCGCAGCAGCGCCAGATAAGTCACGCCGATAATCGTGATCGCAATCAGGAACAGGAAACTCAGCGCCGACGTGTAGCCGAGATTGAACTTCTTGAAGCCTTCCTGATAGGCGAACAGCGTCAGCGTCTCGGTATCCACCCCCGGCCCGCCGCCGGTCATCACGAACACCGTGTCCATGATCTTGTAGCTCTCGATCAGGCGGATGAAGACGACCGCGGCCGAGATCGGCAGCAGCATCGGAAAGGTGATGCCCC